>Ga0137435_1000102_pt1 | contig 32763 bp, 41 predicted proteins | sample EasRivERMGT100_2_FD_104904 | JGI IMG/M metagenome (GOLD analysis project Ga0137435, IMG submission 104904) | Soil microbial communities from meander-bound floodplain in the East River, Colorado, USA - East River MetaG ERMGT100_2 | ecosystem: Environmental > Terrestrial > Soil > Floodplain ... | reverse complement strand
TGCGATAGTAAGCAATGCAGGACATAGAGGTACGAGCAGTTGGAAACTGCGTCTCAATCATGCTCAAGACTTCTTGGTTGGTTTTACCAAGTGCAATCTGTTCTTTTGCGAAAGCCCCGATGCCTTGATTCGGGCCGCGTTTACCGCTGCTATTGTACTTCTGTTGCTTGTCAGAGGGTTCACCTGAGGTATCTCCACCTTCTTGCTGCTCTCCACCTTGGAGGGCATTGATAGCCTCAATAAGAGCTTCTTTAGTCTTATGAGCATCATCTGGCTCCTTGCCCAGTTCTTCACAGCGGGTGGTGTAGATGTCCAGCAGGTCGGTGAACTCCATGGTTTGCAAATTGGCTTGGCCGGTTTCGTCAGTCATTTCAATATCTTTCAAAGTTAGTTAGGAAAATTTGTAGCAATTTCGCTGCTACATCATAATTATAACGCCCATTTCGTTCAATGTAAAGCCTTATTACTTCCTGTTACATCTTGAACTTTAAGGCTGCGTTTACATCGTCTTGAGTAGCGTTTTTCTTTGTTAGTACATCGGAGACCCTTTCATCTATAGTCTTAGTAGCTAGTAACATATAGTTCTTCACTACTTGCTTTTGACCACTTCTATGTAGTCGTTTCACTTGCTGTAAAAAGTCCTCTAGATTGTAAGTCATAGAGAACCAACATAAGGCTGCACCTCCGAACTGAAGGTTCAGGCCTAGAGACGTAGAAGCAGGTTGTACAAACATCAGGGGGGAGTTGCCTGTGTTCCATTGCTCTACGGTTATGGTCACCGCCCTTGGTGACATTCCTCCCTTGATAACTAGCGCATTAGGATGCCGCTTCTTAAGTCTTAGTAATTCATGCTCAAAGAGATATGCAACTATCAATGGTTCACCTGCCATCTCTTCAATGAGATCATCTAGTCGGTCTAACTTCTCTGTGCCTACCTCCATCCAGGTCGGTGACTCAGTATATACTGCGCCCCCTGTGACTTGTCTCAACTTAGAGGTTAGTACTCCTGCATTGGCTGCAGTAACAGCTTGATTCTCTATCTTTAAGATGTAGTCTTGTTCAAGGGCATCGTATTGCTTCCTGGTCTTTTCCTCGAGCAAGATCGGAATAGGGATGTGGAATAATTCTGGCAGATCAAGCCATTCCTTTTCATCTACATACATTGCCAGGTCACTGATCTTCTTTACTAGTTCCTTTTGACGTGCCTCAGTAATGTAGTACCTGAACTTGTCATAAGGTAACTGATAAAACCAGGCAAACCTGAAATGTGTTATATACTTGCCTAATCTTTTCCCTTGATCCAGTATGTAAACCTGACCAAACAAGTCCAACAAACCGTTAGCACAAGGAGTACCGGTAAAACCCCAACGGAAAGTAAAGCTATCGAGAATAGGTTTAACAAGCTTAAATCTTTTCGATTGCGTGTTTTTAAGTCTTGTAATCTCATCGCAAAGCAATACTCCAAAATGGTGACCCTTAGTAAGAAGAGGCGCAGCCCAAGAAAGACCATCATAGTTCATCACCACTATGTCATAACTTTGATCATGAAGCACTTTCTCTCTTGTGTCTGGCCCCCATGCAAAGCCTACCTTCAAACCTTGAAACTGTGCCCACTTTTTAGGTTCTGTCATCCACGTAGTGATACAGACTGTCTTGGGGGCCAAGACTAAGGTCTTATAGTTAAGCTTCATCTTCCTGAGCATCAAGATAGCCGCAAGGCCCATCGCTGTCTTGCCTAGCCCAGGAGGTAAGAAGAGAGCACTTTCAGGTCGTAGGAGCCAATCGACGCCGCGTACCTGATATGGTCTAGGCTGCCAGATCGGGGCGCTGAAAGCATTAGCGACATAATCTGCTTGAATTGCTCGCTCGACCTCGGAACGAAGATCGGGTATCCCATTTCCCTGAGCTGCACTAGATGGTGCGTTTGCAGCGGTGCTAGCTCCCCAAGAGGGGTCTTGAATTCGAGGAATGCGACGTTCCCGTTCGGGGTCAGCAGTATCCTGTCTGGCCACCCCTTCACTCCCTGGATCTTGAGTAGTGTGCATTTGCTTCCTTTGGCTATGACTCTTGATGCGAACTCTATCTCTGCTTCCTTCTTTAGTACCGACATGGCCCCCCCTTAGTCTTGCTATAAGGGCACCAACGGCACTCACTAGATGGTTGTGGGAGCCATTGAGCTTCAACATACATTGCATCCGATTCATTCTCATATTTCTTTCTAAGCTCAATCAGCTCTTGCCTTTGATAAAGTTTTTTATAGACGTCACCAGTGTCGATGAACCAGAACTCGGCTTCGACTTCGTCAATGTCTGGGTAGATGGAGACTCCTGCGATGGCGTAGAGCTCGACTTGATCGGTGGAGGGGATGCGATACTTTCCTGACTTGTAGTCGATGACGTGGAGTCTTTGCTTGCTCCGATAGTAGGTATCCATTTTGACTCTGAGCCAGGTGTCTTTGTGGAACCAATCGGGGAGGATTCTCCAATCACGCGCGATTCCGATGGCTTTTTCTCCATGATAATCCTCCTTTTTAATAAGGTCCAACGCATCTTTCCATGCTTCCACTTCCTCAGGAAGTGTACTCGCCCATCCATTAAGATAGCTTTCAATGGCTTCATGAATTTCACCTCCACGTTCAAGTGCTGCACTGCTTTTCTGTGGCAACTTGTCAATGAACTGGTACTTGAACTTGGCATGACAAGTTCGGAACACGTCGAGCTTTGTAAAGCCCCATGGCTGATTAAACAGTATTGGTTTGATATCCATCATAATTCCTTTCGCTTCGTCCTAAAAGACTATCTATTCTTTCGCCTTCATCAAATGATCTAAGGTTTGCAAAGTCATAACCTATGCATTCATCAGATAACATTTTGACTTTAAGCACATCCGCAAAAGATCCATTCATTGCATCTGCAAAGATCTTGCGTTCTGACATTATATCATCTTTTGGCACTTCAATGACGTTTTGGTCATGGACAGTCAGTAGGAGATGTCCAGTCTTTGTTGTAGTCGCATACTGATACATGGCTTCCTTTGTGTGATCAGCTGCTGAGCCTTGAATCTTGTAGTTCACTAGCTTATACTCAAAAGACTTCAGAACTCCTTTGACAATAGCAGGAGACTGGATACTATAGTAACGGCCACCCAGAGTAGTGATTCCTTCACCATATGCTGCTTTGTCATTGACTTCTTTAGTGAACTTCTTAATCTCTGGTAGTGCCCTAAGATAACGAGCTTTAAGGTCTCTAGATTCATATACTGTGATTCCTAATTGTTCTGCTACTCGAGCTGCACCTGCACCATATAAGATGGCGAAGCCCATTGTCTTTGACAGTTTCCTTGAGATGTTTGCCATCTTTCCTGCGATCTCATGCACATCCAATGTAGGATCAGCTATGAGTGCTTCCATTAGCGCCCCTTGAGTGAAGTGCGCTAACAGTCGCATCTCTTGTGATCTGTAGTCCCTTCCAATAAGAAGGTATCCAGGCGCAGGGATAATATACTTCCGCATTTGTGGCAATGGAAAGTTAAGGTTATATCCAATGCTTCCAAGTTGTACAAGCAATTTATCCCAGTCTGTGGGCACATTCTGAAAGTTAGGTGAGCTGCTAAATCTTCCCGTTCTTGCTCCAGTATCCGAATAATTTCTGATCTGATTCCATTTGACATATAACTTTCCTGTCTTACGAGCCGCAGAATACCAGGGTTGATAGAATGTACGAAGACAAGTAGCTAGTGATCCGCGTATCAGCAAAGCACCTAGCAATTCGGGGTCAGCTATCGCCCCCATTAATGATTCTTTAGATGTAGACCGCCTACCTGTAGGTGTAGACGCAAAGCCTTTAGATAGACCAGCAAACTCTATTCCATCTGCTAACTGATCATTACTATCAACATCCACCTTACGCTTACACTTCATTGAGATGAAGTCATCCATCTCTGACATCTTGTTAAAGTAGAAGTTCATGTCAGTGCGGAGGAGGGGGACATCTATATGTATGCCGCGTTCCTCCATCTTGATGACATGTGGCATAAGGCGCATCTCTCGCTCGTATGCATTCATATCATCCTCCGATGAGCAAGCTTAGGCTTAAAGAACTTGTAGAGGTTTAATGTCTTTCGCACGTCGCCTATAGCATAACGTCCTACCAGGTCGCCTGGAGCCTTAGCTATATGTGCACCCCAGTCTTTGGCATTGGCACTGCATATACCATGAGCTACTAGCCACTGTCTTACTTCTTCTTGTTCAGTGGGGGGCTCACCGAGATGACGCTCTGCAAGAGGCTTCAGTGACAGCTCCCCATACGGATCTAGCATAAATGCCATAAGCATAGTGTCATGTACTCTATCCCAAGGAACCACAATATTAAAATGAGTTTGTATAATGTCACAGTCAAATGGTGCATTATGAAAGATGAATTCATCTTCTTCATTACTAAGTACTCTTTCAAGTGCTCTACCTGTACTATCTTTTGTTGTGTTATTGAATGAAGGATGTCCCCAGGCATTGTACCATCCTTCATTGCCATCTGGCATTACCGCTAAGCCAACGGGAACAGGTGGATACTTAGGACGAGGCTCAATGGCCTCCGATTCAAAGTCTAATGCAATCAACATATCTTATACCTTTAAGAAAGGAAAAAGTCCCCGACGACCAGGAGAGATCGTCGGGGAGAAAACATCAGCTATGGCAGACTGATGTAGGGGGATCTATAGTTTAAGGCACTTCAATATCTGGATAAGGAGATACAGCAAGATCGAATGCTTCGTCCTGCTTAGCAAGGAGCTCACCTTGGTCCATGTCACCTGTGATCTCCTTAATATTCAGATGCACCTTAAAGAATGACTTATTGTCTTCCACGACAGACAGCTGAGTGACAAACTCTCCCATCATCTTGCCAGATTGACTGCATCTCGAAGTAAATGCAGTTACTGTGTTCAATGATGTGATTGGAATCTTAGCCATATACAAGGGGGCTGTCTTCAACGGGACGTTAGCCGGAACAACCACAATACGAGCACCCTCGCGACATGCTTTGCCACGCTTCCGCGGTCCTGTACCCCATTTATTATGGGGACAGTCCCGACATACTTCACTTTGAGGAGACGCCGCCTCAGGATGCGGTTTATCACTGTTGACAGAGTAGCAATCAGGAACCTGGACTTTGTCCGCATCGTACTCTCCTTCATAGAATGTACGCTCACCTACTGCTGCCAATACTCGCACATCCACCATGTTATTCGGAATGGGTGTGCCATCGATCTTCATCTGTGCATTCTTGAACTTGATGAATGCACCAGTAGTACGCAGCCCAGTGGCTGTCTCCTGTTGTCGAGCGAGTTGCTGTGCAATCCGCTCTTGAATGGTTGTCAAATCTGTGGCCATCTTAACCTCTTGTAGACTTAGTTAAAGAAATATCAACTACTGGATTCTCTTCGGTGCCAGGTACCAGGATGCCTGACTCTTTCAGCTCTCTCCATGCTGGAGCACTAATGCGTTTCTGAATCAACTCAAACTTGTTCTCCTTTCTAATATACTCAAACACTGGATCCCAATCAGTAACTAATGGTTCAACTGTTACTTTGATACCTGCAGTTGCCATACCACCTGATGCTTTGGCCAGACCTGCATCCTCGAGTAAGCCAATGATAGCTTGTCTCAAGTTTGTTTCAGTGGCCTTCATGTCATCAATCTCTCGTTGTTTCTCAAGACGTAGTTGCCTGAGAGCATAGAGAGAGTCAATAGTTTCACCTAGATCTTTTAATTCCATATTTTTCCTAATTACAACACTGCGTTGTAAATACAATTATAACGCCCTTTTCTCCTATTGTAAATACCCTGTTACTTCCTGTTACATCCATCTATTATGGGCACTCAGTGAATATGTAACGAGTGAATGACATGCCGCACTTCTTGCAGTGGCTGGGCACTGCGGCCAGCGCTGCGCGGTCCCGTTGCAGCAGCCGAAGGGCGAAGTCGGCAATCCATACGGGCACATCATTCTCCAGAATCGTGCCTTTGATGTACTTGGAGAAGATGAACTTTTGCCGGACAAGCATCTCCGCATCGCCCAGTACGTCCTGCCATGCCGGAAGCTGTTTGGTGGGCTCAGCCGCTATATTCCCAACAGGGTCCTTATGTTCAGCATACTCCCATTCATGCTCACATCCAGGAGGATAAGAAGGAGAGACATGTATAACAACGCCCTTAGTATCATCATCATCTTGGTCTTTCATAGATCATCCTTATCTCTAAAGCCTTGAAATGTGCAGAAGCGGGAGGCATTAACCTTTCCATAGTCGAAGGTCTTGTACTTAATCACTTTACCCAGGATCATACCTGGATACTTGAAGAACAACGCACGATCTTGTTGAGTCATGCGACCGGGGGAGATGCACAACAGCTCTTTAGTTTTGAGGTCTGTGCCGTACAATGTCCCTATACGTTCGCTCCCCACCTTGTTGTCCTGGTGTGTGCTACGCTTAGTCAAACCTAGAGCATCCTTGGTAGCCTCATTAAGGTTATGCACACCTTCTTCAAAGTGTGTAATGATTGCCTCCCCATCCCTGAACCTCTTCAGCTTAAGGAGAATCTGTTCATTCATCGTGCTACGCCCATGCTTGTATTTGCCAAGAGGATCACGTAACATGATACCTTCATAACCTGCATCAAGGCATATCTTCTCTAGCTCAAGTAATTCTTTCTCATTGTTTACATGGCAATGATTCACTACAGTAATGAAGTCATGTCTATGTTCATAGAGACGTGCTAATCTATGAAAGAAGCCTGAAGCCACAGTTGTTTTGTCAAAGACATGATACATAAAGTCAGGCTTCCCTAACTCTGACATTACACCAGATGTAGTGCGGTTAAACACTAACTCACCGACAGGGGGGCCAACTATTAACTCTCCGTCTATGCCGTCGGGCAAACCCTTTAACCGTTGTTGTATGTAACTATTGCGGATAGGCTTAAGGTTCCTGCTAACGGCCTTGCCATCCAGGATAACACATCGTATCCCATCAAGCTTAGGTGATACTAATTTAGGATATGTTACTTGCCTGACATCCTCGACTGTTGCGGCAAGCAATGGTCTAAAATTCATGTCTTTTTCCTTGCTTTAAAACCTGTTAACATTTTGTCTGGGTCTTTAATTCCATCAGTATAATATACCAGGTATTCATCTGGCACATGTAACTGACTAAGACGTGGTTTATGTTTTATTAGTTCCCATGGAAATAAAATGTCTAATACAAGATCATTAAGTCTTGCATTTGCATGTGTTGATAGTAATTTGCCGACATGTCTAGCTGAAAGATAGCTGCTAGAAATAAACAAATCACCTTTAGTTGTGGTAGCTGTAGTGTTTCTAAATCGTGCTGCTTCTCCTGCTTCAAGTATACCAAGAACAAAGTCAGTAAACTCATCTTCTTTAGTGAACTGGCTATTAACTAATGCTTGTGGATCATCAACATGTGGTCTGCTTTCTTTAAGCGGCAGAGGCATCTTGTTCCAATCAACATTTAATTTCCACCACTCACTAGCTGCTATCTCATGCTGCTTAGCTACAACCTCTGCAAGGATCTGGAGCTTTTTCTCATAGGGCATTCGCTCAATCTTAGTGACATAGATAGGAAGAAACCGTCTGCTACCAGAATGATCTGTTATCTGGTCACGTCTATTACTTGTACCTACAAAGATAAAGCTACGCCTATTGATAGTAGTTGACTTGCTGTAAGGGGGGCGATATTCATCCTGGGTCTGAGTGATGAATTGCTTAAAGTTCTCTTGGTCAACTTTACGAGGGTTGAATGCTGCCCCCTCACCAAGATCCACAATAAGATTCTTATTAAAGGCAATACACTGAGTACGTTGGGCATCACCTACATCTGGTGTGATATTACTACATGAATGGTAATACTTCTCACTATCAAAGACTGCAAGATCTTCAAAGAACGTTGTTTTGCCTATGTTTTGGGGGCCAACTAAAATAGGGATGTAGTCGACCTTTGTACCTGGATGTAGCACTCTGAACACTAGGCCAGTCATTAACAATCGCCCCCACTCAGCACAATATTCTGGCATGTCAGATTCAAAGTGTTCTGCGCCCCAACTGTTAAGTCGTTCCTCTTCGTCCCATTCAAGTTTCTGAAACATTTCTTTAACTAAATCACACCCAACATCTTGAAGAAAATACTCAAGTGCATTGCTAATACGAGATACATAAGCTTGAGCCATATGCTGCTCTTGTATGTACCTACTGGCGTCCGCCATGAGCTGCTCAAACGTAATGTAATTGTTTTTGAGTTTAAGACCTCTTCGTCTATCATTAACTAGATCTTTTCCATAATAGAATAAAAGCAATTTGCGTATATTAGATTCATTAGGAATTGCTAGTCCCTTATCAGATAGTTGTAACTCTAATGCATCATAAACCGATTTACGACCAATAGCAAGATGCTCAAACGGTATCTCTTTTAGATCATGGAGTGTTGCTTCTGGACATTCTACGAGCCAGTCATCAACACCTTTACCTACAGGTGTGCGGAATAGCTTTAATGTACATTCTTGTTGAGCTAGCAGCCTATTAAACTCATAAGCTGCTTGTTGAATGTTTGGTTTAGACATAATGTCGCCATCAAAGATGGTTACAATATTCATACCTGGAGTAAGGCATTTAAGGATCTCAGGAAGAAGCATCCTTATACCTGCTTCATTCTTCCTTTGAAAGTTCCATGCACCACCAATACCGAGGGTAGGCAAATGCGGCCAAGTCTTTACAAACTTAGCTGCTTTTTTCTCGCCTTCAATAATGTAGAGAGTGGGGGCATTTCTGAAAGTCTCTTTACTTTGTGTATGAGACCACCAGACATTCACTAAGCCCTTAGGCTGGATGTATTTATCTTCATCACGTTTGTATCTAATGCGATACATTCGCGGGTCTGCATATGGAATGCAATAACCTGGACATGAACCCATTGCAATCGGTGCTATAGGGTATGCTCTAATATCTTCTGGACTTAAACCTGATCTTGCTAAGTCCTCATTCATAAACTTAACTGATTCAATACTATTTGAAGCTAATGGTCTTGCCAAAGCTAATTCTGCCATGTCAACCCCTTGTAATAATATTTGCACGAATGAATATTAATTATAGTTCTTTTTTGTTCCTTTGTACAATCCTAATTTAAGCGCTTTGAGAAACAATTGTGACAAAACGTATGCCCACACAGAATGGGCATACATTGAGCAATTATGCTATATTAGAGTGAGCAAGAAATAATCTGGGTTTGTTCTTCACTTTGATATTGATATTCCTTTTATAGGATGATACTGTATTCTTATTTATGTTGAGCTTACTTGCGATCTCTTTGTTGCTCACTCCTTGTTTTATCAGGTCTAGAATCCTTTTCTCTTTCTCGGTTAGGTCCTTCCTCTGGTACATTCTTAACATCATTACCTCTAAAGTTGAACTCGCGTCTGCCGCACGTACTACATACCCTTATGTTGCTATCTTCATGCTCCCACTGCCAGGCATGTCCCCTCCCGACTTTGTAAATAGAATCAGAGAAGACTGTGCAATTGTTCTCTGTATTGTCACCACGTAGATTTTCATTCATAAGTAAACCCCCGATGAAGGGGGCCGTATTGATTACTTGAAGACTTTGCCCTCTATGAAGATGTTGCCTCTCACTCTTCGTACCACAGCAACGAGTTTGTGATTCTTGTCATAGATGGCACCTGATAGCCACTCACCAGCTAAGACCCTTTTGACTGCCGCTTGGATAGCTTGTTCAGGAGTCCTTGAGTGAGTAACCTTTTCTTCTGACTTGTACTTGTAATCGCAGACAACAGGCCTAGTACGATCAACTTTTCCATCAACTGACACGAGCTTAAGATTAGTCTTTGCCATTTCATTTCTCTTCTCTTGTAAAGATCACTTTTGGTTCCAGGACATACTCGGATGGAGTATAGGCGTTATGGCTTGAGTAATTGAGTCCCCAACATGTGCCACCAAAAGCCGATCTGTATTCCACGATGCTATGCACTGGTGGATCAGAAGAATAGTTACCGTTGTTAGCAATAATTTCATCAACAATCTTCTTATGTGTAACTGTAGCCATACTTATACTTTCAAGTTAAAGTTAAAGAACCCAGAATGCGAAGGGGTAGACCATTAGCAGAGCTAAGATCAACAGGGACAGGCAACGATCAATCATGATGTCACTCTTGTTATTATAGGGGCCGTAGAACGGATTCATTTGTTCACTTTCTTCCATTGGTTATCTGTTTGCTTGACGTACTTTGTGCCACGTCCTACTCCAAGCCCATATCCATAGGCCGCATGACACTTTGGGCACATGTATGCCCATTGGCCAGTCTTTGTGGCACCATCAATGAACTCAGTGGTGATTGGCTCACTACCAAGTTGACAGTGCTTAGGTGGTTTGACTCCTAGATAGCTCATTTTGTTTTACCTTTCTGCTTGAACAGTTCCTCCCACTCTTCATCTGTGATACCCGACAACAGGAACTCTCTTTCACCTGGTGTCAAATACGGCAAGGCTTCTTGTATTAGTGCCCCGTTGTGCCACCTCATTATGTCGCCAGGATCTACTTCCAGAGTCCTGGTATTACTCTTCCCACTGATGGGGGAGATATTGCTGAAGTTCATCTTCACTTTCATTTTGTATCCTTGGCAATTTGTTTCTTGAGCTTGAGCAATTCTATCTTTGTTTCCGCTAGTTCTTGTTCCAGTTGGACCCTTTCACTATACACTTTCCCTAACATATATCTAGCCCTTTTAGAATACTCTAGAAGTTCTATCTTACTCATTTGATCTAGATCTTTCTTCACTTGAAAATCTTTCTGCTGTTGTAATATAATTATAACGCCTATTTTTTCCAATGTAAAATCTATTTACACTCTGTTACTACTAACCTCTTTGGTTTAGTGATCCACAACACAGCACCAATAGATGCCATTAGGTAAATGACAGCACAAGTAGTTAGTATCTCGAGCATCACTCTTCTCCGTAAGGGGGGGCAGACTGTTGGATGTAGAAGCTGCTTTCTGGGTATTGCTCTTCGTTCTCATCAATCCACTTGTTGCATTGGAACTCAGTTCCTTCATATGCACAATTCTCTTCACCAGTCTCGCATATTTGCATGACTTTAAACATATCCATTTGTTACTCCTCTTGGTTCTGGTAAGAGCACCAGGCAATAAGGGCTATTTCTAACCCTTATCACTTGTTACTCTCCGTTCATGCTATCTACATCTAGGTCATCCTCGACTATCTTGAATTCTTCCATCTCATAATCGCTTTTCATTTTGAATGTATCTCCGACCCATCTGCCGTTTGCCTCCTCATTTGCCCAATCATGTAACAGACCTTCAAGCTCTTCGAGGCTCAGGCCAGTAGTATCTCTACACTCTTCCCACTTTGTCCATTCCCGAGGGGGGAGCAATTCACGTGTACGAGCAATGATCTTCATTTCTTACCTCCAGTATAAAATATAGCAATGATAATTAGTGTGGCTATGATACTGATGCTCCAGAATGCTTCCCAATTCATTCTTCACACCACCATTGCAGCATGAATCCAAGGGCAACCACAACTATTGTGACCAACGTGTAACCTAGTTCCGCGTTTGTCATAACTTATTCCTGTTCCTCTTCCTGTTGCTCTTCAGCATCTACCACTTTCTTACCATACTTGTTTGCAAGCTCCTCGATCATGGCCATCGCATTTGCCCTATCCGCTTCAAGCATTTCTTTGTACTCTTCTTCAAGTGATGCCAACTTCAACTTGGTTTGCACAATCTCATCTTCAACGAGTTCCAGGGTTCTCTGAGCGGGGGCAGATTGCTTTGTTCCGTTCTTTTTCATATTTGATTTATACCAGGCAATACAGGCAAGACTTGTTTTTGCTTCTGTGAATCTGGCCTTTACTTGTTCCAGAATTTCTTGATTTGATGCGGAGGGGGAGGCAATGATGAGCTCACGAGCATATTGACCAATTGACATTTTGATTACTTTCTAACTTGATTGAAAAAACTCTAGTGATTTACAAACTTTTTACTGTTTGTAAGATTAATTATATCATATGATTTTCTCCATGTAAATACTTTATTTTCCTTAGATTGTTTCAACATGTAACCTGGTGTCGTTGCGCAATGTTCCTAGTGCGTAGTGCTTTCGCATACAAAGGGGAGACAAACGAGTGCCAAAAGCATTGCTTTTTACTTATCTAATCTAATTAATATAATTATGTATGTGATTGTGATTGTGATTGTGATGTGATCACAATATATATAATTATATATAGGCCGTTACCTATGCATATATATAAATTGCTGAAAAATTGTGTGATCACGGCCACGAACACAAACCTATAAGATAAGTACAAAATACTCAATTCCTGCCCCCCTTTCGGATCCAGATCCAGATCCAGGTCCAAAATCGGATCCCGAAACCGATCCCGCGATGTACCTGGAACTTTGTCCGTTGCACTTTGGGCTACAATTCTGCCCCCCACTCGCCGGGCAGAATTAATAAAAAAGTACTAGATTTCTCTAGTACTTTCTACTTAGACTACTTCTTTGTTGTACTTTGCTGCAAGTGTTGCCAACATTAACAATTCACTTTCTTCTTGAGAAGACTTAAGACTTTCTAGTTCATCTTGTAACATTTGAACTTTGTCATTAGCAGCAATTAGTTCTAGTTCAATAACTTCTATAGTTCTTTCTTGAAACTTTGATACTTTATAGTTATGTTTTTTCATATCACTTTTGTACCAAGCAATACAACTTAGTGATGTTTTAGCATTAGGAAATTCTTTCAAAACTAGATCTAACACTTCTTGATTAGACAAGTTACTTTGAGTTGCAATAATATTCTTAGAAAAAGATCCAATTGTAACTTTAGACATTTAGTACTACTTTCAATAAACTAACTAATTATAGTTAGAAGAAATTTCTAACTATTATCATTTGATTTTTTATTAATCATTTGATGAATTAATTATACTACAAACTTAAGTATTAGTCTAACTACTTTGTCTTCAAATCTTATATAACACTAGTACTTTAGTTAGTTCATTACACTTCATTACACTTAGTACTTTGGTCTTCAACTTTTTTGAAGACAAAGTAGCTAGTAGTATAAGCTAATATCATTACGTAACGTGTAGTAATATCACTATAGTATTAATGTTACATACACTTCATTACACTTAGTACCTTGGTCTTCAACCGTTACTTCTTGTTACAAAAAGTTGAAGACAAAATAGTTAGGCCCGTGCCACCTGGTGACATGGCCGTTACATTTTGTTACGCCGCGTAGTACCGTACGAACTACCCCAAAATCGGCCGCTTGGTAACAAAGCACGAAGGGCTAAGCACGTAGCACAACGTAATACCGTTCATTGAACGGTATTATATCGCAAATAACGTCAAATCTAGAGCCCCGATACACACCGCTTCGCTCGTTGCACATTGTAAACACAATAGGATTTCCCTTTTGTTGATCTGTGTGTTATAATTATATTTTAGGCAGTTTTATGCAGCAGCTTAGAGATACCGATCTCTCCCTCCCAGCCTCTCCGAAGAAGATAACACGACAGCTTCGTGAAGTCTTCAGGGAAGCCTTTGACCATTTAGGAGGAAGTGAGTGGTTAGTGGAGTTTGCAGGCAAGAATGACCAGAATGCGCGAGTATTTGTCCAGGCTATCTCGAAATTGCTCCCCGCCTCTGCTCCAGAAGGAGATAGAGAAAAGATAGTAATAGATATACCGTGGCTGACAAGGGATAGATTGAGCTACAAAAGGGCCGACGAGCAGCCCATGGACGCAGATGTAGTAGACCTGGTACCGAAGCTGTCGAAAGAGCAAGAAAGTGAGTAAAGAGTATGCCCCCCGCGACGCGTTCCTTGACTTCCACAACAGGAAGCAACGGTGGGCAGTGCTCTGTACTCACCGCAGAGCAGGCAAGACAGTTGCTTTGGTCAATGATTGTATCGTTGGGGCTCTTGAATGCCCGTTGGAGAGACCTCAACTCGCTTATGTTGGCCCTACATACAGACAAGCAAAGCGCATCGCATGGCAATACATGAAGGACTATGGTGAGAGATACTTTTCAAAGCCTCCGGCAGAAAGTGAGCTCAAAATTACCCTTCATGGTGATAGAACAATATATTGCCTGGGTGCTGATAATCCTGACAGTCTTCGGGGTATGTATCTGGATGGTGGTGTAGGAGATGAATATGCACTTTTTAGACCCTCAGTCTTTAGTCAGGTTATTCGTCCTGCATTATCTGATCGTAATGGCTGGTGGGTCTTCGCCTCTACTCCTAGAGGTAAGAACTTGTTCCATACGGAGTACAAAAGAGGACTCAGTTTACCTTCAAAGTACTTCACGATGCTACTTCGTGCTTCGTCTAGTGGCATCATTGGTAAAGAAGAACTGGCAGACCTACGGGAAGATATGGATCCCGAAGAGTATGCCCAGGAATATGAGTGCTCTTTTGATTCCGCCCTCAAAGGTGCCATATATGCCGATGAGATTAACTCTGTGTTTTATGAGGGGCGCGTACAGCACGGACTACTAGATCCTGCCCTTAAAGTTAATGTAGTATTCGACCTGGGGTTCACAGATGCGACAGTGATGGTCTTCTGGCAGGAGGATCTTCAAGGGAATATACGCATAGTGAAGGTCTATGCAGCTAGTGGTAAGGACATTCTGCATTATATAGGCATATTGTATGAGTTAGGTGATGGTTTAGGAGATGTCTGGCTCCCCCATGACGCACGGGCAAAGAATCTCCAGACAAAGAAGTCAATAGTTGAACAGTTTCTAATTGAAGGTATAAGGCCAAATATAGTACCTGATCATAAAGTAAAGGATAGAATATCGGCTACACGTAGGGTATTCCCTCTGATGTACTTCGAAGAAGAAGAGACGGAAGACCTTATTGAAGCCTTGAAAGGATATCATAGAGAGTGGGACGACAAGTTGCTCATTTTCGATGATAAACCAAAGCATGACTGGTGCTCAGATTACGCGGATGCGTTTGGGTATATGGCTGTGGTCTGTAAGAGAAGAAAACCGCAGACATCCCAGGATATTGAGGTTGAAAAAAGACTTGGTTATAGTCTTGACGAGTTGTATCTTGATAATGCTGATAGGGTGATAAAGAACCGTAGAATAGCATAATGCCTGATAGACAAGTAGAAACATCGCGGATACTCAACCTCTTAAGAGGTGGAGTGCGTGGTCTTACAGCTGATGCAATGGGTACACCTGTCGACCTCGCTACGGATGTGGCTAACCTCGGCATCGCAGGATATGGGTATGGAGCACACAAGTTAGGGCTAATAGATACTCCCCCTGACCTCATAGAGAAGAAAAACGTACCGTTTAGCTCAGATTGGCTCGCAAAAGGTACGCCTTTGGAAGAGAAAGAAGGTGAAGGTGGTGGATACGACGCAGCACGCATGGCAACGGGTATTTTACCTGCATTTTTACGCGGTAACGTGGGTAGAACACCAGTTAAAGACACACCTGCCCCTAGAGGAAGCCCAGAAGCACAACGTGGTGCGATATACCTTGATAAACAAGGTGAACCACGAGGTAGAGACTTAGCTATATACCATACAACTGAAGGTATTAGTGGTTTACCACCTCAATATGCGATGAGTCAGAAGGAAACAGCGCCGCTTAAGGAGCTTACACATCCATCTTTTGCTGTAACGTCAGATCTAGCTCCAAATAGATCAACATTGGATGCATTTGGTCGTAATGTGCTTATACCTGACCCTAGAAAGTTAGATCCAAAGACTCAAAATACAGTGCTTAAAGCTCATGATTTTTATTCACCACGTAGAGGCATGTCCTATGAGCAAGAAATGCTTGAATTAGCTAAAGAAACAGACCAAAAACTCCCTGTTGATGAACGCGTTAGGGCACGTTTGGATGATAGATTCACAAGGCATTATACACTAGGTGGTACAGGCGCAGAGGGTGGTGGCGGTAAAGGCATGGTTGCCTTTGAACCATCCACTATGTCAATGAATACTACGCCTAGGTTTCAATCATATGAGCATTTTTTAGATAGTCCTAAAGGTGCAGCACGCCTTCGTAAAAGTGATAGTTACCCAGGTGAAATATTGAGAAATAAATATGATGAAATGACTGGGAAGGATTATGGAGCTATACGAGATGCAAAAGGTCTTGATCCAATAAATAGAGGTACTGAGATTGCAAATGCCTTGCAAAGCGAAGCATTAAACCCTAAATATTGGGCGAATTCTAAGGATCCTAAGTTTCAAGATCCTGAGTTTGTTAAAGCTGTCACAGAAAGACTTCGTGCGTATAAGAAGCAAATGATTGATTATAATCCATCAGACTATGCTGAGCTTAAACGCTATGGACCGATGCAGATAAATAAAGATAACTTTCTTGGTTATATTGCAGATACAGATAAAGAGTATGAAATAGCAAAGTGGAATCTAATGCAGAAAAAGGGTCGTGAAGGCGTGCCTGTCTATAAACGATCTGAATTCAAAGATGACAACGAGCTGCATGATTACATTGCTGATATGCAAACGCATGCTTTAAGACGTAGAGGTAAATGGTAATGCCTGATCGCTCACCTGTCATTAAAGACCCTCATGAGATGCCACCGCACCAGCGGTGGATAACTGAGGTTAACTATGCCGAAAGCGAGTTAAAGAAGTACTACGAGCGTGCACGTAAGGTTGTACGACGCTATTTGGACGAAAGAGATGCTCTAGATTCGCATCAAAAGTGGTTTAACCTGTTCTATGCTAACACAAAGATCCTTAAAGCGGCAATGTATGCCCAATTACCTAAACCAGAGGTAAGTAGGAAGTTCATTGACTATCAGGATGACCTCGCACGTGTAGGTGCTATGATCTTACAGCGTTGCATATCGCCTGATAAGGATGACCCTAGGGATACATTCAATTCCGCGATGCAATATGTAGTCCTGGATAGACTAATTCCAGGTCTTGGACAGGTGTGGTTACGTCTCGAGACAGACATAGAAGACGTAGAACTGACTCTTAATGCGTATCCATCAGGTGAAATGCCTGATAACTCTGGATTTGCTACTGGTCCAGCGCCAGATGAGCAACAAGCTCAAATGGCAGCAAATCCTCCCCCGCCGATGCCACCACAGATGCCTATGGGTGGCGGTCAGCCTCCTCAAGTGCCACCGCAGGGGCCTCAAATGCCGCCGCAGGCACCGCCTAATATACCAAATGGTGGCGGTCAGCCTATGCCCGGCCCAGGAGGACCACCTCCTGCAATGGGGCTACAACAGCAGGCTGTTCCGCCACCACCCCCACAAGTGATGACCTTTAAGAAGATCACAGATCAAAGGGTCGTAATAGACTATGTGTACTGGGAAGACTTCCTTTGGAGTCCATGCAGGATATGGGAAGAGCGTCGTTGGACAGCACGCCGTGTGTACATGGATCATGCTGCGTTGATTAAGAGGTTTGGGGCTGAAATGGCGGAGAATATCCCCTTGAATTTCCGCCCCTTTAATGCAAACATGTCGCTTTATCCAGTAAGTTCAACGCCTGAGCATCAAGCGATGCAGATGGCATGTATCTATGAGATATGGGATCGTACAGATCGGAAGGTCTACTGGCTTTGTAAAGATTATCCAGAGATTCTCGATGAAAAAGACGACTTTCTTAATCTTGTTGGGTTTGAGCCTTGTCCTAAGCCTCTATTGGCTAACATTACCACTTCTAACACTGTACCCAGACCTGACTACTATTTTGTCCAGGATCAATATGTAGAGATGGACACGCTCAATAACAGAATTGCTCTCCTTACAAAGGCAGTAAAGGTAGTTGGTGTCTATGATTCTTCTGCTACAGGCATTCAAAGGATGCTCCAAGAGGGTGTGGATAACATTATGATCCCAGTTTCTGACTGGGCAATGTTCGCAGAGAAAGGCGGTGTCGCAGGTGCAGTGGATTGGCTCCCCCTCGAAAAGGTGGTTCAAGCACTTCAAAGATTATACGAAGCGCGTGAATCAACGAAAGCTCAAATCTATGAACTTACTGGAATTTCTGATATTGTCCGGGGGGCATCTAAAGCATCTGAAACCCTTGGGGCACAAGAAATTAAGGCGAAATTTGCTTCGGTTAGAATCAAAGATACTCAAGATGAAATCGCACAATTTGCCAGCGAACTTCTTCGACTTAAAGCGGAAATCATGGTCAAGCACTTTGACCCTGAAATCCTAAAGAGAAAGAGCAATATACTCAGAACAGACGATGCAGCACTCGCAGATGAAGCCCTCGACATGGTACAGTCAGAGGAAGGCTTTGAATGGCGTATTACTGTTACCTCTGACCAGATGGCTCAAGCAGACTATGCTATGGAAAAACAAGATAGAATTGAGTTATTGTCGTCTGTGGCAGGGTATCTGCCGCAAGCTACGGCAATGATTCAACAGGCGCCTCAGATGGCCCCAATGCTTGTCAATATCCTGAAGTGGGTTGTCTCTGGCTTTAAAGGTGCTCGTGATATAGAAGGGATGCTTGATCGTGAACTCGACAACCAACTCAAAGCCCAACAACAACAAGCAGGACAGCCACCCCAACCAACCCCAGAAGAAAAGAAGGCCGACGCTCAAATTAAGCAAATCGAAGCAAAAACCCAAGGAGACGCAAAGTCAGCCCAGATAAAGCAACAGAGCGACATGGCAACTGCGAAAATGAAACAGATGACTAGTATGGCTGATATGAGGTTTAAGGCGTTGAAGAATCAACAAGATCTTCAAGCTAATGCCCAATCACATAGACAGAACATAGAGCACCTTAAACAAGAGTCTCTCTTTGATATGGTAGATAGAATGGCCAAGGGTAAGCAAGATCAGCAAACCCATGAGCAAAAGCTGAAACAAGCTAAAGAGGTGAAGAAAAATGCGTAAATGTTTTATTTACATAGATGGGGTAGCTTATGAAAAAGGCACAGAGCCACAACGCGAAAGAAATGGCCCCACTATTATGCCTGACTTACCTGACGTCATATCCCCTATTGACGGCACTGTCATTCATGGAAGAGCTGGTCTTCGGGATCATTGTGCTCGGCATAATGTTGTGCCAACTGCAGATCTTAAAGGTTTACCTCTGAGGCAGAGATATACTTCAGATAAGAGCACACTTGAGGATATAAAGAAGGCAATGATCCAAAAAGGTTACTGGAATAGGGAGAATGAAAATGCCAAGTAGTTCACCTAAACAGCAAAGATTTATGGCTGCTGTGGCACACAATCCACAGTTTGCTAAGAAAGCAAATGTCCCACAAGTTGTGGGGAAAGAGTTTAATGCCGCAGACAAAGCGAAAGCTCAAGTTCAGGCTTTAAGAAAGGTTAAGGTAGTATAATGCCAGATGATCTCCGTGAAGCGTTAGATGCTGCAGTAGAAAAGGTTGAGAGCGAAACACCTGTGCCTGTAGAGGCAGCAGCACCGCCCCCACCTGCACCTCCACCTTCGGAGGAACCTAAAAGTCCGGCTCCTGCTGAAGCTCCTGCTACTCCGACGGAGGTTCCAGAAACTGCGGTTCCGCTTGCTTCCGAAGCTAAGGCGCCGGTAGACCATGCACCCAAATCTTGGAAATCTAATGTTGCTCCGAAATGGGCAACACTTGATCCCGAAGTTAAAGCAGAAATTAATCGTAGAGAAAAGGAAATTACTAAGTCATTTGGTGAAAATAATCAAGTAAGAGAATTCAGTAGACAGTTTCAAGAAGTTATTCGTCCCTATGAAGCCCATCTAATGAGCTATGGTAAGCCATTAGAAGCTATTGCAAACCTGTTACAAGTTGAACATGCACTGTCGTCATTTCCTCCAGTCCAACGAGCTCATCTTATGGCAAAGCTCATTAAGGACTATGGCGTTGACATCAAAGAGCTTGATTCAGCTTTAGCAGGTACAGGTCCCACAGATCCTACAAGATCTGCTCTCGAGCAACTTCTTGAACAAAAGCTATCTCCGATTCAGAATTTCATACAGCAACAGCAAGAGTTAGACCTCATGCGCCAGCAAAGGACTCGCAACGATGCTGTAATAGAAATTGAGAGAATGTCAGAAGATACTGTTACATTTCCACACTTCGAAGAGGTTCGTGAGGATATGGCAGATCTTGTAGAAATGAATGCAAAGCGCGGGCGTTACTTGACGCCTGGACAAGCTTACAACATGGCAGTTGGAATGAACCCTGCTTGGGCCGCAGAAGGACCAGTGACTCTTCCAGTTAATGCGCAACAACAGCAACTGTCTGCGAGTGATGCTCGTGCACAGAAAGCGTTGCAAGCATCAGCTTCTATTAAGAGTCTACCCTCGAGCACACCTACGCATGTGAACAATGCGGAGACACTCCGTGGTGCAATAGAAAGTGCTTTTGAACATGTATCGGGAAGATAATGTTTTACCTTATCAGAAATCTGACAGGTTTATCGCCCCCGCGACGAACAGAAAGCCCACCTATTCGGCAAACTCGGAATGATCCAGGTGAACCTCGTGAACCTGTGAAACCTTCTAAGGAGCCAAAAAATGGCATTCGCAAACGCAGCAATAAGTGACATTATTGCTACTACTATTCAATCTCGTACTGGAAAGATTGCAGATAACGTTACTAAGAACAATGCCCTTCTGTCTCGTCTGCAGCAGAAGGGTAATGTAAAGCCGTTCGGTGGCGGTAACGTCATTATGCAAGAACTGTCGTTCCAGGCTAATGGTAATGCTGGATGGTATGCTGGTTACGACCTGCTGCCAGTTGCTGCACAAGATGTGATCAGTGCGGCACAGTATGACATTAAGCAAGCTGCATGCCCAGTAACCATCTCTGGTCTGGATCAACTGCAGAACAACGGCAAGGAACAGGTCATTGATCTGCTAGAAGCTCGTATCAATGTAGCTGAATCATCTATGGCTAACTTGCTCGCGCAAGGGGTCTATAGTGATGGTAGCGCTGCAGCTGGTAAGCAGGTTGATGGTCTGCTAAAACAGATCATTGCTGTACCTACATCAGGTGTGGTGGGTGGCATTGACCGCAACCCATGGCCTTTCTGGCGCAATCAGGTGTTTGATGCTTCGACTGATGGTCCTGGCGCTACTACGTCTGCTAACATTCAGACATACTTCAACCGCCTCTGGGCAAAGACTGTCCGCGGTGCAGATCGTCCTGACCTGATCATTGTAGATAACGTCTATTGGGGTCTGTATATGGGCAGCCTGCAAGCCATGCAGCGCTTCTCTAGCAGCGACAATGCAACCCTGGGTTTTGTTAGTGTTAAGTATATGGATGCCGACGTGGTCATGGATGGTGGTATTGGTGGCTATATGCCTGCCAGCACTGCATACTTCCTTAATACTAAGTATCTGCATTTCCGCCCACACCGGGATCGTAACATGGTTCCGCTGTCACCTGGACAAAGGTATTCAGTGAACCAAGATGCAGCAGTCCAAATCCTGGCTTGGGCTGGTAACCTCACTTCAAGTGGTCTGCAATTCCAGGGGCTTATGAACGAGTAACCCTAAAGGCAAATATGAATCCTCATCCATTTCTTGCGCTAATTACGCCTATTGGCGATACTGGCGGTCCACCTCCTGGTGGTGGTGGTCAAGGTGGCCCAGTTGATCCAGGCTATTCTCCACCTTGGGCACGTCCAAATCCACCTTATCCTGATAACAGTTTACCTGGTGGACAAGGCGGTTATCCAAGTCATCCGATCTATAGACCGGATGTATATCCAGACAATAGTTTGCCTGGGAACCAACCTTATCCTGATCAAGGATTGCCAGGACAACAACCGCGGCCAGATCAAGGGTTGCCTCCATTTCCGTCGCATCCGATCTATTTGCCCCCTGATGCAGGACCAGATGAACCGCGATTGGTGTCGAAGGTTGTATGGACACCGCAAACTGGGTGGGTTGTAGTATTTGTACCAACAGGTCCTACACCTACACCTTCTACTGAGTAATATATGGAGGGCTAGTCCCTCCTTTAAAGGAGCATATAATGCCAGCTGGACTTCCAGGCGCAACGCCCGTTCAAAATGCAGCGAACCCAAGCACTGGTACGCCTGTCATCTTTGATCTGATCTCTGGTCCTAAGGGCTCACCTAAGGACAATGACAAGGACTACGCAACTGGAACTGGCGTAGCAAATGCAAATGCATCTACTGGTGGTTTGTCCACTGGCATTGGTTTTGGACTTAACGTAGGCCCACAAGGCGTTCCAAATGTCCAAATAACAAGTGGTCCAACATACAACTTTACCGATGACTATACACCAGGTATTACAAAGCCAGATAGAACTGCTGGTGATGGTACAATGATGTATATTGGTGGTGGCAAGAGTGATGCCGCTGGAAAGACAACAACTGATCCTGCAGGACTATCAAGAAATGTACCGTATACCGCCGGATTTGGTATTGGCGCTGCTGGCGGCGGTGGTAGCCGTGATGCTGGTGCTGGGCCAGCTTTCACAGGTTTTACCATGAAGATGGTTACTGCAGCAGCAGACGTAGCAGCAGCAGGCGTAATTGAGACAGGCTTCACTAATAGATCTGGTCTCACTATTCCTCTTGGCATGAACCAGTTCGGTTCGGGTGGTACAGCCACAGTCGCCCCCTCCATGACTAAAGAGGAAAAGGATGCCGCTGAACATGATAGGGCAGTTGCTGCAAAGGCACTTAAGGAAGCAAGCGAGCCTGAGAAAAGTGATGATAAAGAAGGAGAACGGCTTAAGCTTATGGCAGATATGGACGAGGCAGCAAAGAAGGAAGATGAGCGAATTAGGAAAGAACGCGAGGAAGGAGCTAAGCTGCCACCTATAACAGGACAAGTGCATATCAAAGAGACAGATGACAAAGTGAAATTTGCTGAACCTAAACCAGCACCTAAGAAGGAAAAGTAAATGCCTACACCTGAGTATGATGGTGTTGTAACCTCCGACTCTATACAGTCGGAGGATGACAAACGTCTCTTTGTACAGTTCTATATGACTGCCGTGAAAGATGAATCAAAGTCTGCCGTCGAAGGACGACCGATCTTTAATGAAGTCGCCATGGTAAAGATCATTACGCCTGGATCTAGAGACGTTCTTGTCAATAAAGCAAGTCAAACCTATAAAGACAGATTCCCAGCACAATGGGATCGTTTTCAAAGGAAGCTTACTCCTGCACAGGAGGGGACACCGCTTGAAGAGGTGCCGTTCCTGACTGTATCTCAGATTGCTGAGCTTAAGGCACTTAATGTCTTTACGCTTGAGCAACTGGCTGGTATCTCTGATACACATAGTAGACACTTTATGGGCTTTAATTCCATGAAGCAAAAGGCTGTAGCTTATCTAGAATCAGCCAAATCTGCCGCCCCCATTACGATGTTGAAAAATGAACTAGAGAAGCGTGATTCAGAAATTCAGGTTCTTAAGGATCAAGTTGCTAAGTTAATGGCAGCTCAAAAGGCTGAGGCATAATATGGACTACTGGTCAGCGCTAACCTTGGTGAAACAAGTAGCCGGAGAATTAGGGCTGCCAGCACCTCCGTCTCTCGTAACAGATGATCCACAGGTTACTCAACTCGTTGCCTTGCTTAACAGTGCTGGCAATGAGTTGAACCTCTATTATCCATGGCAACAGTTTACAAAGTTCCACGACTTTAGCTTAGTCAAAGATCAGGAAGGATATCCCCTCCCTGCGGACTGGCTTTACTACATTGATCAAACTCAATGGGATGATACTGCTAATGGTAACTTAACTGGGCCGAAATCTCCACAGGAATGGAGCAGACTTAAGAATGGTCTTGGGGCAGCTTTAGGTATGCGCTATCGTGTATACCAAGATAAGTTGATGTTTTTGCCTGTTCCTAAATCTTCAGGTGCTAATATAAGCATTGAATACATTAAGAAGAACTGGGTCATTAGACCTGATTACTCTGAGATTGAAATAGTAACACAAGATGGTGATAAGATTCAGTATCAGCCATGGTTGATCATTAAGTTTTTAAGGTTGAAGTTCTATGAGTTAAAGGGTTTTGATACTACTGCGCCTAAGGCTGACTTTATGCGCATGTTCCTGACTCTGATAGGGAAGGACAAAGGAGCACCTGTGTTGTCTTTGACGCCATCTGCTACCTCTGGTCTTATTGGGTCATGGCAAATTCCTGATGGTTCCTGGAATACATAATGAATACCTCGCTACCTGCATCTGTTAAGTCCAATGTTATACAGACGGTGCCATCACCGTTTGGGGGACTAAACGTCTTCGATAACTTGGTGACAATGCCGCCCACAGATGCTATTAAGCTAGTTAATATTGTACCACAGCCATATGGCTGTATGGTCAGAAAAGGTTATCAAGTACATTCATATGGTATAAATGGTCCAGTAGAAACTATAGGCAGTTGGATTAACCGCACAGGTGCTACTAATCTCTTTGCCTTTGGTGATGGTAAAATGTATGATATTACCACACCAGGTGCTGTAGCTGCCCCCCTTCTGACCACTTTGAATAACAACTATTGGCAACAAGTGAGTTTTGCAAATGTGGCGGGCACTCATACTATTTTTGTTAATGGTGCTGATAACCCTATTTGGTACGGCGTTGGTGGTTTACAGAGACTTATCGCAGGAAACGGAAGCGTTAGTGGTACGATAGCTAGTGTAAATCCCGCTACTTTTATTCAAGTTACTGTTCATCAACATCGTCTATGGTTTGTACCAATTAATGATACACGTGGATGGTTCTTGCCACCAGATGCTGTTTATGGTGTAGCTCAGTACTTTGACTTTGGACCGTTCTTTAAGAAGGGCGGCTATCTTTCTACGCTTGCTACTTGGACGATAGATGCAGGATCAGGTTCTGATGATAAACTAGTTGCGCTCTCGTCTAATGGTGAAGCTGTAGTCTTTGCTGGTACAGACGTTGTTACAGCAGCAACTTGGAAGCATATAGGTACATTCTTTATTGGAGCACCTATTCGTGGTCGTAGATACTTTACAGACATATCTGGTGACTTGCTATATCTCACAAGTACAGGTATTATGTCTCTATCTACAGTCTTAGTATCAACGCAAGTTAATCAGACTGATAAGAGTATTTATAGCAAGAAGATTCAAGCTATGCTTAGTGACTTGACTTCAAGTCTCTTTGATGTTAGCGGTTGGGAGATGGAATATTTCCCTGCTATTAATCTATTGGTCATTAATATACCAACTATTTATGCTGGTACTAATGGGCAATTGATTAATAATGTTACTAATAATGGATGGTGTACATTTACAGGTATGGATGCTCAATGCTGGCATCGTTTATCTACTATGCCATACTTTGGAGATAAGACCGGTAAAGTCTATCGCGCATGGGTAGGTGATAAGGATAACATCGAACTTAATGGTTCTGGTGGAACTAACATTCTTTCTCAGTGCCAACAAGCCTTCTCGACCTTTAATTCGCCTACAACACAGAAGCAAGTAGGACTATATAGACCCATGTTCATGGGTGCGCGTAAAGCAGGTTATACCTCTAAGATAGTATACGATTACTTAGCACCAGACATGCCCCTCCCCTCCGGCTCTGTAGCAAAATCTGCAGTAGCATTGTGGGGGGAAGCACAATGGGGTTCAGGTAGATGGTCTGGTGGCTACTTTGTACAGAAAGATTGGAGTTCAGGTGAGGGTATGGGCACAGCAGTGTCCTTAATGATAAACCTTACTACTGAATCTGAGACAACCTGGATTGCTACTGATTACACGATAAGGGCTGGTGGACCGTTATGATAGAGTATGTAGGCCAGCCTTATCTTAGGAACTGGATGCTAGAAAGAAATAATATAGAGTATACTAATGGTTTAATATGTTTAGGTAATAGGAATAGTAATGGACAGATAGTGGGTGTTGTAGGATATGATAACTGGACTGGTAAGTCGTGTGTGATGCATGTAGTAGGTAGTCCAGGTTGGTTAACAAAGTCGTTCATGTGGGCCGCATTTGATTACCCCTTCAACCAGGCCAAGTGTGATGTGATTTTTGCCAAGATTCCTACAGCTAACGAGTTTGTAGTTAATCTTACTGTGAAACTTGGTTTTAAACTTGTTTGTACTGTTCAAGATGTTTTCCCAGATGGTGGGGAGACTATCTTGAAGATGTATAAACATCAATGTAAATGGTTGGAGGTAAATCATGGGTGGATCATCTAAAACACCGCCGCCGCCTGACTATGCGAATTTGGCTACACAACAAGCTGGCCTGAATAAGGAAGCTTTTGAGTACCAGACTAAAGCTAATAGGGTTAATCAAAGTAATCCCTATGGTACATCTACTTGGGGTACAGATGCTCAAGGTAATCCTACTCAGAGTCAGCAATATAACCCTGAGTATCAGCAGATACTTGATTCTCAACGAGGTAATACGCAGAACTTAACTGATACTGCTAGTGGGATGTTGGGCGGAATTAGAGATACGTATAGTCAGCCATTTGATACTAGTGGTATGACTAATGTCCAAGGATGGCAGGGTAGTGCTGCACCAGATACCAGTAAAATGGAGAACTGGGGCAAGATAGACTACAGTGACAATCCTGCCCTTGCAGGATCAGGGTTTGGCTCTGTACAAGAAGTACAACAAGCAATGCTTGGGCGGCTTAATCCTGCTATGGAACAGGGCCGAGATGCCGAGATTGCTAGGCTTAAGGCACAAGGTATAACTGAAGGTTCACCTGCTTGGAATGCTTCAATGCAGTCATTAGGCCAGAAATCTAATGATATGAATAACCAGGCACTGCTAGGCGCTATGGGTGCCTATGGTGACATCTTTAATAGAAGTCTAGCGGCACGACAACAAAGTGTGGGTGAAGAGACACAGGCTGCTAATTATGCTAATGCCCTTAGAGGTCAGCAACTTGGTGAAGGCACAACGATGTTTAACATCGGCAATCAAGCAGAAGCATTAGCACGTGGAGCTCAATCAGAAGATCGTAGTCGTGAGATGCAGGAAGCACTTATGAAGAGACAGCTCCCCCTCTCTGAATATTCGCAACTTATGGGGGCAGCTGGTGGTGTACCAGGTATGCAATTTGGCAACTTCTTTAACCAAGGTAATGCTGGGGCAGCAGATTTAACTGGAGCAGCACAGCAACAATATCAAGCTCAACTAGATGCTTATAATGCACAAATGAAGAAGAAAACAGGTTTAATGGGTGGTGTAGGTTCAGTAGCAGGCGGTATCATCGGTGGTGTAGCAACTGCAGGTAATCCTATGGGTATAGCTGCAGGTGCAAGCATCGGTGGTGGTGCAGGTAGTGCTTTAGGTGGGTACGTATAATGACACAAGCAGCCCTACCCCAATACTCTGACTTTGATACTGAGCTCGAGCAGGTTAAACGCTCTCGAGCACAGATAGATGCTTTGCGTAAGCAAGCTTTACTGCAAGGTGCACCTCGTGGTGAGATGATCGGCAAGATATGGACACCTCCAACTTTGCAAGAACATCTTCAACCAGGCATTCAACAGATTGCTGCTTACTATGGTGAAAAGCAAGCTGCTGAGAAAGAAGCTGGTCTAGCTAAAGCTATGCAGGCACAGTCAGACGAGTGGATGGGTGCTAGACCGCAAGCTACTAGAGTTGAGCAGGCAGGACCTGTCGAAGAAGGCCAGGGGCCACTTATGTCCGCCCCCATTCAACCGACTCAACAACAGAATCTAGCATGGGCACAACAAGGTCAGAAGAATCCTCTTACTCGAGCGCTTGCAGCTCAGTATGGGGCCGATGTCCTTATTAAGGAACCTGAGCGTGAAGAGGCTCGGGCATGGAGAGGCGAACAAGCTGAAGCGGCCAGAGCGCTTACTCGTGAGAAGATGACTGAGCAATTCAAGCTTGATCGTGAGAAGCTTGCAGAGCAAATTAGAGACGCAAAAGAAAAGAGTAGACAACATGGTCTTGATTTAGACGAGAAGAAATCATGGCATGAGAAAAGTCTTGCATTGGAGAAAAAACTTAATGAAATGAAGATGTCTGTAGAGCCATCACCACGTGCTAAAGAGCGTACCAAGCTTGAAGAACAAGTGAATTCTGTACATGCTGTAGATAACATTGTTAATGAAGCTAGACCACTTCTGAAGAAAGCAACTGGTTCTGGAATTGGTGCAGCTCTAGATACAGCAGGAGGTATATTTGGCATTGTAGTACCTGGATCAGAGGAAGCAGCACAGCTTAAGGTTGTTGAAGGCAATTTGATGAAGCATCAGCCTAAGTTTAAGGGTACTGATTCTGATAGAGATACAAAGCTTTATCAAGCAGCTGCAGCTCAAATTGGTGATGCTAAAACGCCTAATGGTATTCGTGAGACAGCAATGAAGACTGTCCAACGACTGGCACGTAAAGATATGGAGATGACTCATAGACTTGCGCAAAACTTTAACATAGGTTCTGGGGAGCATTTGCCAAAGATTGATATTCCAGATATGCCTGAACCATTACCTGAAGAAGGTGCACCAACACCACAGAAGTCAGGTGGTTTGCCAAAGGCGTCAGGACGAGTAAGTAAAGGTACAATTACTGATGCAACAATGCCTGTTGCGGCTACTGCGCCTGTTACATCTATGCCAGCTATGTCTAGTACCGATACAGGCACTAACACTGCACCGCCTGTAACTGTAGCATTGCCCCCCGCTGATGTTGAGCGTGCAAACATACTCATGAGTGAGTACCGCAAAGGACCTAAGGCGCCAATGACAGCTGAGGCAACTGCGGCAGCTACGGCAGCAGATAAGCGTGACATAGCTAAGGAACTCGCACGTATGGGTATCGACGCAGAAACAGGTGGTCCATTACAGCGGCGGGCGGCTGATAAAGCACCTGCAGTTAAGGTAAGAACCTGGAACCGTGAAAAAGGTGCCTTCGAGTAAATCATGCAAACAATCAATTTACCTGATGGTACACAGGGTATGTTTCCTGATGACATGCCGGATACTGAGATATCTGACATTCTCAAGAAACAGTTTCCTTCTATACCTAGATTACCGCTTAGTGATGCTACTGCAGCTAAGGACATGGCGCGCATGGCTGACCCTAAAGCAGGTATGCCATGGCACGAAAAGCTTGCTGTTGGTGCTGGTGCAAAGGTAGCTGCAGCAGGTGAAGGCCTATTAGGTCTTGCAGATAAGGCAGGTGCCACAAACGAGATTGGCAAAGCTAATCTAGCTGGGATGAAAGAGAACCGTCAACTATACGAAGAGAATCATCCTGGTGGTTGGGCTACTGCAGGTGAAGTCGGAGCTGATCTTGGTATGGGTGTACTCCCTGTTACTAAGGGCGCACAGCTATTAACCAAGGCTTTACCTCTAGGTCGCTTTGCACCAGCTGTAGCTGATGTAGGTGCTAATGCTGGTTATAGTGCAGCAACAGCCCCAGAGAATCGTGGTGAGGCAGCAGCGCTAGGGGGCGGTGGAGCTACAGGTGGGAGAGTACTTAACCGCGCTCTGGGTGGTGCGGTAAGACCATCGGAAGAATCAATGCTCCCCCTTGCTACTGGTGCACGCATGACCCCTGGCCAAGCTGGTGAGGGCATCATGGGTACAGCTGCTCGAGGTGTGGAGAATGTTCTGGGTAGGATGCCTGTAATGGGTTATCCTGTTCGTGCAGCCCAACGTGCAGGTTTAAGAGACGCTGCAGGATCAGTACCTGAACCAGGTTTCCTAGACCAGTCGTTTAGATCATTAGGCACTAAGCGTAATGTAGCTAAGGTTGCAGCAGAGATTGCAGGTCATAAGTTAAGTGGTGGTGTTGGTTTAACTGCCACAGCTGTCTCTTTACTTGGAACAACTGAACCTGGACGTAGATTCTTATTGGGACAGATGCCATGGCAAGAGCTTGTTAAGGCTAACCCAGGACTTGCAGCTCAGGTTGGCCGTGCTCTTGCAGATCAAGGACAAGGAGAATAGAATGCCACGTAACTCAAATGGCCTCTATACGCTCCCCTTACCACCAGTAGTGGATGGGGACGTTATTGAGGCGTCATGGGCTAATGCTACTATAAGTGATCTAGCTGTTCAAATGAACAATGTCCTTACGCGGGACGGATTGCTCGGACCTACAGAACCGATGTTGTTTCCCAATGGTTCTGTACTTGCGCCATCTATTGCATTTGCCACACAAACTGGTTTAGGTTTCTTTCGTGATGGTCAAAATGCTATATCATTAGCTAGTAGTGGTGTTATACCAATGAAGTGGTCTAATACAGAAACTAATGCCATGTTGCCTTTAGGTGTACCTGATGGTACAGAGGCAGCACCTTCTTTAAGATTTAGTAGTGATACAGATACAGGCTTTTATCTAGAACCAGGTGTACTTGGTATATCTGTGAATGGTGCAGGTATTATTGATGTTGCTAATGCCGGAGTAATGTTTTATAGAGCAGCATCATTCCCTAGATTAGGTGTTGAACGAGGCACTCTGGCTGTTCCTTCTATTGCTTTAAATGTAGAGCAAAATACTGGTATCTATAGCGAAGGAGCTGGTATACTTGATGTAGGTATTCTAGGTGTAAAGCGTGCTGCTTTTAGTGCTACTGGACTTGCCGTAGTTGGTGGTATATCTGGCGCTACGCTAGCTTTAACTAGTAATGCTGTTATTGATGGTGCGTTGAATGTTACCGGTGTTTTAGCTGCTGTAAATCTTACATCGACTAATATTACAGCACAAAACTTATATATAGGCAGCCCTACATCTAGTGGGTTAATATACCGTAGTTCTGCTAATACTCTATATATTCGTGTTGGAGATGGTCCATCATATGCAGGTTATTTCTTTGGTCTTTCAACTTTTACTGTACCGATGGATATTTCTGCAGCTAGACAAATTTATGCAGCAGGTTCAGGATATGATTGTGTGGTTAGTCCAGCACAATCTGCACTTGCTGCTGCTGGATCATATGGTGGAGGTTTACTCCTTAATTGGGGTGCTAATGGCTTTCTACAGTTGTACCTCTTAGCTAGTGGCGCTGGTAGAATGCGTTGTTATAATGGTTCTAATGCTGAGTGGACTTATCAGTTTAATGCTGATGGTAGTCTTTATGGCAAAATACTTTATGGTTTCACAGATGGTGGTAAGTACACTATGTCTGGATACGTCGGTGCCAATTGTGGTATGTGGATGTATCAATCAGGTTATAGCAGTTCTGTAACTTTAGATAACCAAGGTAATATAGCATTTATTACTAATGGTTTGCGCGCATACGTAGGTGCGACAAGTGGATTCCACGTAGTAGATGGTGCTGGTCGTGCTGCTCCAGTAATGCACGCTGAGGCTGGTGTAGCTATAACTGATGCCAATAGTAACATAAATGTTACTTTTGCTGTATTATTTACTAATGCATCAATTGTATTTGGTATAGAGAGCGCTAATGCCAGCACATTTCAAGTTAGTATCACTAGTCGTGGTGGTAATAGTTTTGGAGCAAAGGTATTTTTTGCTAGCACTGGCGGTTGGGCCGGTGCAGGCATAACAGTTCATTGGCAAGCACAGGAGAGAAATCAATGAAGATAGAATTTGAACCCGCTGAACTTGACTATGTCCTTAAGGTGTTAACACAACGCCCATGGGCAGAAGTTAATCAGCTATTAGGTAAAATACAACAGCAGTTAAATCCCTCCCCCGTAACCCCACCTGATATAGCTATGCGACATCAGACAGGTAATGGATTAGATAAGGTAGCAGATGGCACTTAACGGTACAATGATCCTTAAGGATACGCAGGGTAAGCTGCTAACAACGCAGCTAGATACTGCGTTGCCTGTAGGGTTCAATGGCGGCACACCTCTAGTACAGGATTGTCGTATTACCGTTACGTCGTCATCCTCGAATCTATGGAAGGTAGCAGGTTTAGCCTATGACCTTAATGGTCGTTTGGCAGTAACTACTACTGGACCACCTAAGAACTGGGTAGCAGGTTTACCAGTAGACCTGTACGGTCGTATGTATATCAGTGAAGATCCAGTTCTATGGTATTCACAAGACGGTATACCTATTACATCGCTGGGGGCAGTGTCGATGGGTGCTTCGTATGCCCCTGAAGATCTGTTCCGCAATGGGGAGGAAGGCATATGGCTTGACCCAAGTGACTTTACTACAATGTTCCAGGACGTTGCAGGTACTATACCAGTAACGATAGACGGTCAGTTTGTTCGCAAGATACTAGATAAATCTGGCAGAGGCCATCATACTATCTTTGCGACAACGCCCCCCTTGCTGTTGAAAGATACTAAGGGGCTGTACTATCTTGACTTCGACGGTATCTCCGTAGGTCTTGAAACTATTGACAATATCAATTTAAGTAATACAGACAAAATGACTGTATGGGCCGGTGTGCGCAAGTACTTTGCTGGTGCACTTCATTATCTCAACGAAGGAGTCTAACATGACTTATAGGTATAGCGTGACAGTTAACAACGCCAAATTGGAAGCCATTGAAAATGCAGTGGCAAATCCAAAATTCCAGATTTGGACAGGTACATCACCTGCTATTGGTGCTGCAGCAACAGGTACTAAGTTGCTCGAGATTTCACTCCCCGCAGACTGGATGCAGAATGCTGCTTCAGCAGTGAAACAGAAGTCAGTGGCTGCATGGACAGGTACGGCGGCAGCTGCAGGTACAGCAGGCTACTTTAGGATTGCAGATACTGCAGGCACGACAGGGCATATTCAAGGGGATATCCCT
>Ga0137435_1000101_pt1 | contig 33034 bp, 46 predicted proteins | sample EasRivERMGT100_2_FD_104904 | JGI IMG/M metagenome (GOLD analysis project Ga0137435, IMG submission 104904) | Soil microbial communities from meander-bound floodplain in the East River, Colorado, USA - East River MetaG ERMGT100_2 | ecosystem: Environmental > Terrestrial > Soil > Floodplain ... | reverse complement strand
ACCAACCCGTGCCACGCCTGCTGGATATACTTGTCGCGGTTCTGCGGGCTGTTCTCCTGATCGAAGTAGAGCACCTTCTTGGGGGTGTTGGTAGCCGGGATGATCCCGCTGAACCCGGAGCAGCCTGACGCGAGCGCAATCGCCGCCGTGTAGCAGGCCGAGGACTTCCCGGCCGCTGGCGCCCCAGCCCAGCACACGAGGGTGCCGGCTAGGATGACGTTGGGGATGAGCCAGTCGGGTTCGCGGGCCTCGGCGTAGAGGATGGAGATGATCGGATTGTCATACTCGATGTCGGGGTCAGTCACGCCACACGCCGCACGACCTGCATCAGTTGAGCACCAAGATACTCGGTATACGTCGGCGGGATAGCCTCTCGCAACTCCCTCCTTGTAGCCCACGGCATATCCATAATCTTCCGCGCCAACTCTACCCCTGAAAAATTACCAACTATGTGCATAAACTCCCCCGGCTTCACCCGCCGGCCCATTTTGGTTATCCGCGCTACGTGAGGCGGGTGCTCTGGCGCCAGAACGGGAAAAGAACACTCGAACAACCGATGACGGTAGGTGCATAACCCAAACATCGCCCCACACAACAACACGGGTGACACAAGCGGTGCGCCCTCTACGTTTTCGATGATGTAGGGCACCCTCAACTGCTGGAGCACTTGACGTATCGGCACAATGAAATCTGGGTGTTGCCGTTGGCGGATTCGTTGGGCCAGCGTCCACGCTTGGCACGGGGGGCTTGCGTGAATGGCGTCGAACTCCGCGCCGTGCGCTTTGGCGTAATTTACCGCGTCGGCTTGGATAAACGTGAAGGGGTAGTGAGGTTGGGGATTGATGTCAACACCAACGATGTCCGTAAACCCCGCCTTGTAATACCCCATCGACGCTCCGCCGGCGCAGCAGAACAGGTCTAGTAGTCTCGCGGTGTGACCTCCAATATTGACAGGCGTTTTACACCCGTAGTTTTATCTCGTGTGTTCACAACGGGTTACGGGGTGTCGAAAACCCCCTCCCTATACTAAGTAGGGAACCCTATTTGCAGTCCTTCAATCGGTCGTGTGTCCAGTGCTTCACGCAGATGATGCAACCTCGCAAAGACACGAACTTGCACCGTTTTGGCAACTTGGTGCGCTTAGTGCGCTTCATTCGGTGTCGTCCTCGGGGTCGTTATCACCCCACACCACGAGGTAGACAATCCAGGCGAGGCCGGCGGCGAACGCGGCGAGTTCGATCAGAACACCCTCAGTTCTTTGACCAGTAGGTCGGCCGCAGCCGCACCTATCCGGGTCAGGTTGTGGACTTCGGTGAAGATGCCCACACTCCCAACCACCCACGGGCCGGTGGGGTATGGCAGCAGCCCACGCGCCATCAGGTCGAGAAGGATGCGATTGTAGGGGATAAGCACACCTCGGTCTTCGTTACGCGTTACAGCGCAGACTGGGGCCGTGTAGCGGCCGTCTAGGACTACGTAGTTGAACACGCCGGGGATGCCTTGGTTCCAGACGACGTCGGGGGCCGCATGTCCATCGCCCCAGAGTTCGTGCTGGTAGAGGACGACGTCGACGAGATGCGCCATGCCGTCCCAGAAGGCTTGGAGAGTGACGCCCATGCGGGTGATGCCGGAGATGTTGCCAAGTCGCGTGGGTAGATTACCCACCACTTCATTGTAAACGACACGGGTGTAGACCTCGATAGCGTCGGGCGCCGGTAGCGGCCCACCCCCATGCTGGATATGGTCGAGGATGCTGAACCATGTCCAGTTCTCGCCTTCACAGGGGTGTTCGTAGTCGATGAAGTTCGTGCGGAGCCGGGCTGCAGACTGACCGAGGTAGGGCTCGAACGCGAGTGTCAATGCCCCACCACAATTAATCGGTAGCGATTGCGCATCTACCCCGGTGCATGACGACGCCATGCTGGATTCGGATTGGACTCCGACAAGCCAATGGCGGTTGGGGTAGCCGTGGGCGGCGAGCGTGTCGTAGGCGTTGACTTCACCGGGTAGCGCCGATGCGACACAGGTATCGGCGAGCCCCGGCCGCCAGCTAAGCGCCGTCATCGGCGGGGGTATCTGCCTCCAGCTTGCCTATCTTGGCGATAAGGTCGCGGAGGATGACTGTGTGGGCGTTGATGACGTTGTGGTGCTCAAGCAGAATCGCCGCGAGTTTAGCGTCAGTGATACCCCGCATCTTGGTTTTCTTCATGCCGTAAATTCCTGCTCCATTGACCGAAGACAATCGGCCACCAAGACGTTCTCGACGGGGTTACCCAACGTCGGATACTCCGCGCGAAACCACGGGCACGGGTCGTCTTCACAGCACTCTTGCCATGAACGACGGCAGTGGGCGCAACGATGCTCCGCCATGTAGTCTTTCTCGGGTCTCATTTCACCTCCTCGACAAACGGCCGGCCATTGACCACCTGAAACCCCATGAGACTGCCATCGCGGGTCAACCGCATCCGTTTCCCGCCAACAATCAGGTAGTTGTCCTGGCTGTGGGGGTCGAGGAAGTTGTCGTTGACGATGGTGCCGCCGTGGGGGTAGGAGGGCGGCATGTAGCGGATGAAAAACGGGCGGGTGATTAGCTCCTCCCGTTGTTCCGGTGTCATCACAGGCCGCGGGCTTTCGCGATGGCGGCGTCAATCTGCGTGAGCACTGCGTAGCCGTGCTGTGTGCGGTAGCCTTCCATGATGAGGCACGCCTTTGCTTCTTCTAGTGCTTCCAACAGGTCGGGGGCGGCGGCGATAAGGGCAGCATCAGCCTCGCTAGGCGTGTTACCCCCACCATGACTCTCGTAGATGGACAACACTTGTTCTACGGGCAGACCCGCTACATCAAGAGCAACACCCACTTGTGTAAGGCGTGTTTCCGGGTATCCAGTATCCCTACACCACGTCCACGGGCCGGGGGTGTGGCTCACCGGCTCACCTCGGCAAATTGCCGTTCAGCCTGCTCAATGAATCGATTCAAGGTGAGGCTCATGACTTCATCGCGGAGGTCAACCCGCTCGTAGCTCATTCGGACGTCTACGCATAGGTCGTTCTCACAGAGCTTTTTGAAGTCGCGACCACAGAAGCTGCATTGGTTGCGGTCGTAAGGTCTCACCGGCCCACCTTCAGTCGGCCGCGTCGGTTGTCACGGTCGGCGGCGATGTAGTCCGCGCTCACTCGCCCAAGTTCGTTCAGCCGTGCATGCCCCTCGGCCGCGCGACGATTCATTCGCCCGTCGAGGTAGTCCAAATGCGCCAGCGCCGTGTGCTCCAGCACGGACACCCGAAACGTATTGACCTCAATCTCGCGGACATCGCCGTTCGGCGTGATTTCCATGATCGGTATCACCCGTTTGGACCCGTCCCGCCGCTCAACGCTGCGCTCGATAATCACGGTTGCTTTCTCTTTCCGTGCCGTGTGACGACACACTTCAATTTGCCGGTCGAAGTTCTTTCCGGCAGGGATATGAATGGTGATAGGCGTGGGCTGTGTCACTTGGGTTGTTGACTCTTTCGTTCGCGGTAGCGTGCGATTTCCGCATACGCGTCCGCTTCCATTAACCCGCCCTCAAGCGGCCAATTAGCTGAAGTCACGCCATCAAAGTGAAATTGATGCACATGGCGAAGTTCGTGTGCGAGCAGTTCGTCTGCTGGCAAATCGATGATGATGTAAGGGCGGTGTAGCCAGCGGGCTTCCGCTTGGATGTAGTTCGCGTAAACGTAAATGGACGCTCCGTCCCAACCAGTCATGGCGTAACGGATGCTGCCTTCGTTGACTACGACAAGATGCTTGACTAGCCGCGTCTCTGGGTAGACGCGCATGACTTGGCCCCAGGCTCGGTCGAGTTCATACGAGCCGAACGACGGGACAGGTTGTAGTGGGGAGGGTGGGTAGGGTAGTGGCGCCGTCGCCCCGATGAGCAGGGCGAAGATGAGTGAGAGCGTTGAGTCTCCTTTTAGATTTCGTCCATCAAAGATTCAAGGCGGTCGGCACACATATCCACGCCCTGTGCGTAATACTGGTTGCCGTGGTCAAATTCACATGCTGCTGCTTCACGCCACTCTTTAATTAGGCGCTCTACCGCAGCGATAATGCGCATCAGTTCATCCTCTGCCGTTGTCATACGACGATGTTCTCGTCCAGTATCGCCAGCACGTCCACCGCGCGTTCAATCGCGTCGGTTTCGTGGTCGGTGGGAAGGTGTGTGCGGTCGCGGCGGTTACGTTCCACTTCAAGGTGGTCGAGGATGTCGCTGACGAGCGAATACAACCGCGCTGAATCGGACGGCATGAGGACGATCACGTTGTGCTGCTCGGTGACTTGCGCTAACGTCACGGTTTGGCGCGGCACTAACAGGATACGGATTGGCTGGGTCACGGTTTACCTCGGGGTGTTCGGAGTTGGTAATTGGCCCCGGCTACCACACCGGGGCTTTGAGGGTAGGGGAGAGATTATACGAACCAACCCGGCGTGGCCTTACTCGTCGCCATTCCCGTCAGGCAACGTGGCGACCACGATACCCTTCCGCTTGAAGTGATTGAGGGCGTTGGATACCGACCCTTGCGACAACCCGGTCGCGTGGACGACCCTCTTGGTTGTCACCCCTGTTCGCCCCTCGGACGACTGCATAAACAAAGCTACGGTCTTGCGGTCGCTGTGTTCCATACGGGCGACGAACGCGTCGGACTCCGGCGTGGCGTTATACGCCCAGACAAACCCTTCCTTGTGCGCGACGGATGACACAACGGCGACGGGCACGAGGTCAAACCGCATACCGTGCGTGCCTTCAGTGCAGCCGACAAAGACGCCGGTGGTATCGAAATGGGTGATGGCCGGCTCTTGGCACAAGAGGCAGTTCCCTAGGCACAAGAGGCAGTTCCCTAGCTCGCCTCGACGCGCGGGTTGCGGGCCTGTAGGGGTGTGGCTGTCGCCCCCGTCGATTACCGTGTGGTGCCTGAAATACCTCAACCGATGCGGACTCGAAACAACCGGTGATGCCCCCGGCGAAGGCAACGTGAGTGTGGTCATCGACATGAACTCTACTCACTTCCCTGTAAAAGATGCTGAACCTTTGTAGCATTCGGCGTTGAATCGTTGTAGAGGTCACTGGGGGCCGGGCTACCCGCTTATCTGGCCGCCCCGCCCCCGCATGACCCTCCACAGGAGTGGCGGTTAGCGCATGCTAACCTTCACCACGCCCATTCCGTTACCGTAGCATTCCCTGTAGAGGTTTGCACTAGGTAAATTTTCCCTTAGCTAACCCGCTGATTACGCGGGGGTTGTGGGGTTGGTGTTCAAAACGGAACAGACAGCACGGTCGCGTTTGGCGTTGGCGATGAGGGTGGTCAACCTCTCGACCTCGGCCTGATGGACCGCACGCTGACGACGTAGGGCGCATAGGGTGTTGGCGATTGCAATCGGCGTGCTAACGGTGTCCTGACTCATCCTCATCGCATCGCCAACCTTTCGTCGCCGTCGATACGCGCGAGCATGGCGATAGCCTCTCGTAGTTCAGTTGAGCCGAGGTGACCGCTTGCGACACGTTCGATAAGTCGTCGCATGTCGGGCGCCGCCGCGATGAGGCGGGCGTTGGCCTCAAGTGTGGTTACGTCACGCTTTGCATCGCCTGACATGCCGTGGATGAAGAAACACGGATAACCTGTGGCGTCGTGTCCAACGTGCGTCTGCCACGGCCCCGGCGTAAACTTCGCACTCATGGTTGCACCTCTGTCTTCCACGTCCACGCCTCGACATTAGCCAACCGCAGAATCGCCTCGACGCCTTCCTTGATGACGTAGAGGACACCGGGCCAACGACCGATGGTGAAGGTAAGGGTGATGGTCATGGCTTGGCCTCATCTAACAGCGGGGTGTTGCAGGGCACAACAGCCGGTCGGACGCTTACCCAATCAAAGACTGAGAAGCTGTCGGCTATCGCCTGTGCATTCTCGCGTTTGGCGTAATACCAAAACGCAGGCGCGGGCATACTTGGGGTTTGCCATTGGACTACATAAGCCTGTCTCATGGTGTATCTCCTGTGGACAAGAGCACTAGCACTCTGCAAGGTGGCCGAAGGGTGACCCCCGGCCACGATGCACAATGCTACTACTTTGAATAGCCCCCACAACCCGTGCATCGAAAGATGACCTCGTTGGGGTCTGCCGTAAACACGCGTTCAAGCGTTTTGTGGCTACACAGTTTGGACTGTTCTTTGAATGTCGGCCGTTTCATATCTCACCTCGATTCTACCGTGACGCACACCGCGCTAGGGCGGCCATGCAAGGAGCCTCGCAGCCCCGTGACGCGAACTTCGTTGACTGCCAAGGGGGTTGACCATGCCGGACTGACATGGACGTTCTCAAGGTCGCCTACGTCCTCAGTAGACCCAAACCCGCCGATCATAACCGTCTCTACCTGCCCTAGCTGGAAGCCGGGCGCGTGGTTGACCTCGTAGGTTGTGGCGGTTACAGCGTAGTTGCCGGGCGGCGCGTTGAACGTGAGCACTTCTGATTGACCGGGACCGAAGTCTGCCGCTATGGTGCAACGGGTTTGATTGTAGGCGGCGGGGATTGGTAACGTAGGTGTTACCCGCTCCCCGGACCCGTTGGGGTTGGCTACGACCTCGAACGCGAAGGGCTCTGACCATGCACCGGTCGCAAAGCCTTGCACCGTATACCACCCCCAGTGAGGCAGTTCAACATGCACGCCGGGTGACACCCACAACGCGGCCCCGTCCGCGATGATGACGATTGACTCGACCTTGATGGATGGTGTAACGACTACGCCGGGGTGTTCGCCTGAACGGTCCAGCCCCCATGTAATGACCGGGGTGACCCGCGTGGGTGTAGCCTCGACGGTTGCAGGCGCCGTTACCGGTGATGCGCCCGTAATGGTTTCGGCGTGGCCGCAACCCGTGATGAGTAAGGATGCAAGGGTGATCGTGGTAATGCGTGACATGGTGACTAATTCTCCTGTGGACTGGAACATAAGCGTTCCGCAAGGGGCACCCATCGGGCATGCCCTATGCGCAAGGCTCAGCGGACCTTATACAGCCGCTTTACTGACTCGTATTTCGTTGCCGCCATGTCGCCGCCGTATGACCGCCGTGTTTTAACTTCAAGGTGACACGGACGCCAGCCGGTAGACTTGCCGACGATGAATCGCCGCGTATCGCCGTCAACGTCTACGACCTCAACCCGCCAGCCTTCTAAGCCGAGTAGTTGTGATGTCAACCCGCTGTTGTCTCGCAGTTGGTTACGCTCTGCGGGTGTCAGACTGCTCCAAACCGCCTGAGTCATACCGTCAAGTGTCGTAATCATGATTTTGCTCCTGTGGATAGTGTCAAGCGTTCCGCAAGTGGGGCAGGGCACATAACGGCGCCCTAGCCCCCTATGCGCAAAGCTCGTGCTGATCTAGCGTTGAGCGGATTGCGGGGTGTTAGAAAATGAACAGCAGGGCGACCGTGCCCCAGAACAACACCGCGAGGGGGATCGCAACGGGTAGCGCCGCAAACATACCTCGGGCGGTAATACTGTCGTTGACAACTGGCCGGGACACTTCGGACCCAAGACGAATACGTATCTGGTGTTGGGACATGATTGTCTCCTGTAGGAAAAGATGCGGGGTAAGCCACGCCTCCCAGACGTAGCCAACCCCTATGCCCACCCCTAGCGGGGATGTGTGCTCACGTAACCACGGACACCGTGAGTGCTAGGCGGGTGCAATGTTGGCGCGGGGTGTTAGCCGACAGCTATCCCGCGATTGTAGATTGAGTCAACGCTATGCCCGCCGGACAAGTGCTCAGCGGTCAGAATGTAGAGTGAGCATCCGCGCGGGTCACCCTGCACATAGGCGGTAAGTGTCGGGTATCGCGCCATGATGACTGCAAGGCGACGACGGGCGCCCGTTTCGCGGTCTGGTATAGCGTAGCGCCGGCTCGTGTAGCTGTTGAGCCAATACGCCTTATTGGTGGTTTCGTCGCGTTCAATACAGCCGTTATCCGTGCCGCATTCACGTTCAAACCAACGGCGGAGTGTCATGGAGATACGACGCAACGCTTCCGCATCCTGGCGCGAGATGCCAAGCTCCAGCAGTCGGTTCTCGGTATGGGTAATCTCCATTGCTTCACGTTTCGTCATGGTTGCACCTTTCCGCGTATCGCAGCGGTTAGCACTTTACGCCAATTTGAGACTTGCTCAGCGGTAGCGCCCTGCTGTTTATCGTCTGTATTTCGTATCCACATTTCAAGGATGCGTAGATTAGTATCGGGAATCGACGCATCTTCACCCTGAGTGCTTTGAAATACACACCTATCGAAATGCAGGCATGTATCGGGATATGGGCATGCGTGGCAGAGTGTCACGCTTGTATGCCGCACGCGGCTAGGAACCGCACGCGGTCGAAACGGTCGTTATCCGCTTGTGCGATGTCTGCGAAGGTCCGCGCCGCGTAGTGTGCCGCATAGCTGGCGGCTGCGCGGTCTTTCGGGGTTGCCCACGATGTATCGTCAAGGGCCGCGATGTCTGCCGCGATGCGACGTGCAAACGCTTCAAAATGTCGTTTCGTCATGGTGGTTTATCTCCTGTGGATAGAGCACAAACGCTCTACACGACCCACGGTGGTTGCCGTGGGCTATGTGCAGCGTTCAGTCTACGTATACGTTTCCATCATCGCCTACATACGCGTAAGCCTCTCCGCATGCGTGGGCAGCATTCGTCAGTGCTTCGCCCAATTCGTCAGAGTAGCCACGATCCCAAAACCCCGCGCCGTGACCGTTGCGCGTAAGCCAAAAATCGTGACCATGACTCGCAGCGCCTCGATGATACGTATCGGTAGCTTCGTCCAGGTCGGCACGATTCGCCGCTTGAAATGCTGCACACTCGGCCTTGCACTTCTCAATTGTTTCGGGCGCGATGTCATGTAGGCCGAGATAGTCGAGGCTGTGCCCGTCATCGTCGGTCAACGTCCACATCATCGCTTCGGTGTAGCCTTGCGTGAACTCATCGAGGCTGTCCCAGACTTCGGACGCAAGCGCGGTGTCGAATTGGTATTCCATTATCCGATCTCCTCATCAAGTGTCCCGTTGCGCTCGTGCCAGGATTCAACCCCCGACAGATATTCCATCGCGCATGCTTCCATACGTTCACGGCCGTTGCAAAGCTCGCGAACGTTATCGCGCATATCGTCTATGCGCTCGCGATGGGTGCTACCGTCACAGCCATCTTCGGCCGCGTCAGAGCACCGTTGCATGCGCTCGGCATCGTTGATCCAGTCATCGGACGTATCACCAAATGACCGGCCGCGTCGCTCGGCAAGGTCAACGATAGCTCGGCCACGTCGCTCGTAGTGCTTGGCTCGTGAATAGGTTTGCATGGCGGTCTCCTGTGGAATGTAAGCCTAAAACGCTTAACCAAAGGCACCGATTGCCGATGCCCTAGGCAAAAAGTTTACACGGTTACTTCGCTTTGTTATGCGTCTTCGCCATGTCGATTCGTTCACGTAGACTTGTTTCGCCCGACATGAATCGAACCCGCTGACACTTCACGTAACTATCAAGGTTGCCAGTGCCGATATTGCGCCGATACTGCGCAAAGTCCGACACTCCACCATCCTCGGTGCAATCCCGAATGATAAGGTCTTTGTCATCGCGTGACAGCGCAAACCATTCGGAGCCAAACACGCGTGACAGCGATTCGCGGAGATCGATTGTAGTCTTTGCCATTGTCGTGTCTCCTGTGGAAGCGTAGCTAGGACTGTAGCGCGGTAGCGGCTTGCCCAAACAACGCAAAATCAGCATCGGTCGTATCGTCGGCATAACGCCAATCGAGCACTAAACGATACGCTGCACACCTATTGCCGTTAGTCGCGGCCAGTGCTCGCGCGACAATCGGCGCAACATACTGGTCGTAGTGGGCCTGTGAGCGTTTAGCGGCCGAGATACGCTCACCGAAGTCTGCCGGTATCGGTGGGCGGATTGGCTTACTCTGGTCTCGCATGGCGGGGTCTCCTGTGGAAGTGTGGTGTAGCGGGGGAGCGGTTACGCTTTGTTGCCCGAGACCGTCAGTGAAGCATACTCGCCTACTTCCGACGATACGCCGATTGAGAATGACATTGTGGGGTTGGCCGCTGTCAGGATGCGACCGGCAATCTTGGCCGCGTCATCTGCACTTGTCGGACCAAATCCGTCACACTGCCCGAGAACAAACGTCGGTATGCCGTAGCTGGTGTGCCATTTGCCCAGATTGCCAAATGCCTGTGCGACTACTTTGTAGGTGTGCATGGTCTATGTCCTCCGTCCTGAACTGTTCTCAGCAGTGCAGGCGCAAAACACCCCTAGAATACGCTAGGGTCGTTCTGTCTTTTCGCCACTACTCGGAACCCGTTGATCGTCAGTGTGCAGTCTTCGCGCTACCCGTTTCTGCCGGTTCGCTCGTGCTAACCACTGCCGTCGGTTCGTTCCGTGGCGTCTATGAGCCCCCTACTATGATGCTTCGGGATTCGGCTGTTTGTAATCTCGGTGTCTACCGGAGCAGACGCCCGACACTACTGCTATAGCCGTGCCAAGTGCTAACGCCTGATAACGCAAGTAAAACGCCCCAGTGGTTAACCCAGTAACCGCCCGAAGTCTGACAAATAGTGGCACAAAGTCTAGGCCGCTTCGAGCCCTTTGGCGGTAACTCGTTGACTGGTAACCGATTGCCGGCATTTGTCACAATGCCAGACTTTCTGACAATTTGTGGCAGTGCCGACTGGCCGCACAGCCGAGCCTACGGGTAAACCCCTGTATCCTCTAGGGGACACTAGCGGCTAATCGGTGACACTAGGGTAAACCCCTACTAGCGTGGTGGTAGCAACGAGTAACTATTACATGGTGGGTAAATATTACTCGATGTGGTGGGGTCTCTAGGTTCCAGGCCGACCGAGCACTTATTACACTGTGGTCATGTGTGGTAAATTTACCACAGTAGGGGTGAACGCACGATGGGTGCGCTTACGACTGGCGCTAACTACCCGTGAATACTACACTTGGGGGTTTGTGCCCTTGGGTATGCTCCCCCTGTGCTCCCCCTAGCTACGCCTCGAAGCCATAGACGCCCGTTGCTGAAGCTCACGCGGTAGCCCATAGCTCCCTAGCACCTAGCTCGCGGTCGTCGCCTACAGCGACAGCCAAGCACCTTGCCGGCGGTCTCTAGCCCTCGGTTCCGGCCCGGGTTTCGGGGTCGGCCCCACCCCGTCGCCTGTGGGCGGGCCTGGATGGAGGCATACCTCACCCCATTTTGGGTAACTTCGCGGCCCGTAAGTGGTCATACGGGGTAGACTTACAGGGACGAGGTCAATTTTTTCTAAGGAATTTTGACGTTAGGCGACCATCGCTACCGGCGCTTGGTCATACGAGGGTCGTATGAGTCGCGCCTCGGGGGTGAGACCCCCTCGGCGCTAGTCGTTAGATACTCAGATCGGAGGGCTATGGCGGGGGGTGATTCCCGCCAGCCACGGAATGGATGTTTATTGAAAACCCCTTTCATAAGGGGGGTGGTTTTCGGAGGTATTTATGTTTGGCCGTAACTAGGTGTAAACGCAGGTAGTTACGCCGACGACACTTATTGACGCTGCAACATCGCTGTCAATATAATTTCGATTACTCGACGCACGTCCACGAGCCGTAATCGTCCTCGGAAGTGAAGTCGGTTAGGGTGCTCGGGGGGTCGTCGGTGAGGACGTTGACGACCGCCATGCTAAGCCGCCAAAGCTCGATGTAGAGGTCGGTGAAGGTGGGCATACATGGCCCCGACGCTAGAATCGTGCCATACTGGTTATGCCAGAGTAGCGGTCCCTTCCTAATCCGTCGATAACAGCGTGCGTCATCCCTACAAAGGTTGACCGCTGGCCCCACATAACCGGGCGTGACGGCATCCTCCTGCCGCGGCTCTGGCGCTTCCCTTCTACGGGCCGTTGGGGTAGAACCCTTTAATCGCGTTCATAGCGCGGCTGGCCCACCCTTCCTCCCTACCCGGAGACTCCAACCCATTGCCCCGAACATCGCGTCGTTACAGCGATCACCTCTCCCCACATGCACTCTAACGAGGACGCACCTGGGGTGGTCGCCCCCAGCACCACTCGCAGGAAAGAGATGCGCCGGTTGGCTCAAGCCCGCCGACGCGAGGCTCAACGTCTTCGTATAGACAGCCCTGACCCAGTGGCACCCCCACTCCCGGCCAAGGCATTGTGCAACGGCAAAGTCCGAATCCGCGACGAAGCCGGCGAACTAATCCTCAACGAAATCGGTAAGCCTACGTATCGGCCGTGTAGCCGACCGCCAATCAAAGGCATGACTGTGTGTATTGCCCACGGCGGGCGCCTCCCTGTGGTCAAAAGGGCCACCCAACGGCGGATGCTGTCGATGGTGCCCAAGGCTATGGAGGGGTTGGATGGGCTGCTTGAGCAGAACGACCATCTGCCGACCAAACTAAACGCCATCAAGACCGTGCTGGAGCGTTCGGAAGACAACGCACTGGGGCAGTTGAAGAAGGCGGCCGAGGTCGACACCCGGCCCTCCGTAAACATCTGCATCGCAGTTGGGGGTGTTCCTATCCCCGGTCAGCAGGTAAAGGTCGGCATCCTACCCGCGGCGGAAGGAGAGCTTGTCCGAGACGATGACCCCGACGCCTAAGTTCCCACCCCTCCTCCAACTCAAAGACGGCAAAATCCTTTTCGAGCCGATCAACCAAGAGCAGTATGACTACATCACGGCGCCCGAGCCGAATGTGTTCCTGTATGGGGATCGGGGCGGGGGTAAGTCCGTCACGATTCGGAACACCTGTCATGCGCGGGCGCTGATTTACCCCGGCTACCGCTACGCGATCCTCCGCACGTCGTTCCCCGAGCTGATCAAGAACCACCTGATTTACCTTGGCGCTGAAATGGAGGCGCTGGGCGGGGAATACAACGCGAGTAAGTTCATCGCCAAATACCCCAATGGGTCGCTCGGCTTCTACATGCAGTGTGAAACCGACGAACAGGCGAGGAATGCCCTTGGCGTCGAGTTGATGGAGGTGTGCTTCGACGAGGCACCAACCTTCCAGTGGTCCCACATGATGATGATTTCGTCATCGGTGCGTGTGCCGGCGGGAAGCGGGCTGACGCCGCTGAAGCGATTCAACGGCAACCCAATGGGGCCGAGCATCGACGACTTGTGGAAGTATTTCATTGACAAGGACGTCGAGTTAGATGAAGACCCCGAGTATCGGCCCGAGGAGTGGCGGGCGATACGCATTAGCCACAAGGACAACACCAAGCTAGACGTTGTTGCGTATCGGAAACAGCTAGGGGTTGGGCTACCGGAGCATATTCGTAAAGCGTGGCTGGATGGTGAACGCTTCGACTCCAAGACGCTGTTTACCCTTAAACCCACCAAGACGGTGACGAGGGTGGTCGAAGGGGCGAATGTTGACGTCAAGGAGCCGTATCACGTCGTTGAGGAACTCCCGCAGACGATGGACTCGAATGGTAAAGCCATCGACATTCTAGAGGCCGCATGGGTGCGGATTCAGGGTGGGTATGACGACGGGTTTATCGATCCGGCTGTGATGCTGTGGTCAGTGAACCTCGGGCAGCAGATACTGGTGTTCAACGAACGGGTGTGGACCCACACGCATTCTCCCGACATCGCTAAGGGGATTCTAGAGGCGTCGATTATCCAACGGGCTGACGGGTCAAGGTATCAACTACCACTGTCGACTATTTACGCGGACCCAGTCATCGCCAAGCAAACCCCCGCGGTGCAGAGCATCATGGAGGTCATGCAGAGTTACTGGCGGTGCATGGTGCATGGGGCGGTGGAGAAGCGGTGTTGTGAGAAGGCTAGGGCGCTAATCTTCGAGCCGAGCACGAACAGTCGTGAGCTTTACGCCAGTGCTATCAATAGGCTGTTGCAGGCGGAGATTGCACCGGGGGTTCCCAAGGTGATGTTCCTCAAGCCAAATCCCCAGACGGAGTATGGGCGTAGCCTAATCATGCGCGGCATCGTAGGTTGCCCCTACCTGTTGAAATACCTGCCGAAAATGCAATTCGACGAGAACGACCCGCGCAAGATGGCAAGTCACCGCCATGACCACCCGGTGGTGGCGTTCGCTTACAAGGCCATGAGTTACCAGGTAAACACGACGGCGCCGAGTTCGCAGAGTATCCGGCCGTCATGGTGGAGCGAATACTTCGTGGGCAACACCAACATTCCCCGCCGCCCCTACCAACCCAAGAAACGGAGATAGATGCTGCCCGATCCTGTTCACTATGTGTCATTTGGCGCTACGTCTGACATCTCGCATAACACCCTTGGGGTGCCGCTCGATAAACGCCGTGAGCCGACCGCTAAGGATTTTGCGGACCCGCGGTTCGAGGTGCTGTGGGAATTGATGAAGCGAGTAGACGTGGATTTCCGCAACGGGCTGTTCTCGGGCGCGACAGGCAACGACGTGTGCGCGGTGCTTGACGCGTTGGACGGAAAGTAGATGGACGACTATGTGCCGGTGATCGACCTGACGTTTGTCACCACGGTGAAGGACGTCACGTTGGTATACACGGTTCGCCCCCACAAAGGTGACGAGTTCAAGGCGCTAGAGGCTGGGTGGGTGATTACGTTTGGCCCGGCGGAGGTGGTGTTGCCGAACGGGATGAAGACGACGGTGCCCGGTGACCAGAAGACGATATTTGCCCATAACATCATCGAGGTGACGAACAGAATCCGGTATGAGCCGCGGGTAAGGCCGAAGGCAAGCGACTACATGAAGTCCGCAGCGGAACGCCTACTGCGTGACCTGGAAAACTCAACGGGTAAAGGAGAATAGTGGAAGAGACTACGGCAGGTAGCCCAGATACGTCAGTGGATTCGTCGTCGTCGTCCTCGGAATCGGCTAGTGCCGCCCCCCAATCCACGTCTGACATTGCGGCAGGCGTTATCGCGGATATGGACGGGGGAGGCGACTCCGACTCCGAATCCAGTGAAAGAGCGCCTGCGGTTGTTGCAGGCAAGGATGCACCAGATCCGGATGATTTCGACGCAGTTCCGGCCGAAGTAGAGCGGTTCGGCAAGAAGCAGGCGAACAAGATCCCGCACGAGCGTGTCAAGGCGATGATCGCCAAGCGTGAAAACGCGGTGATTACCGAAGTGGCGAAGGCGTTGGGGATTACCAAGGCGGCGGCCGAACTCAAGTTGGACGACGTGCTCGGGCATGTGGGTGAGACGTCCAAGAAGTATAAGGGTTACGACGAGCGGTTCGCTACCGTGTCTGCTATCGAAGACATCATGGCGAATGACGAGGATCGGTTCGTTCGTATGATGGCTCAGGCCGAGGCTGCACGGGCGCAGGAGAGTGGGCAACCGAGCAGGGGTAAGTATCAGCGGCTGGTGGATTTTATCGATGGCAAGCACGCTGCCCCCGCGGAGGCCGCTAAGCCGGCGGCTGTGGATCACGGCGCCGACCCTGAGCCCGAGCCTGACTACCCCCTACGTGACGCGGCTGGGCAAGTCATCGGCTACACCCATTCCGTAGAGTCGCAGAAGAAGCACAACGAGTGGAAGGACCGGCAATACGACAAGAAGTTCCAGGCCGCGTTAGCCGAGAAGTTCGGGCCTATCGAGAAGGCCGAGAAAGAGAAAGCTGAAAAGGAGCGTCAGCGGCTTCGCGGTATCGAACTCCGTAAGGGCGCCGAGGAAAAGATCGCCAAGCAGTGGGACCGCGCTATGCAGAAGTGGCCCCAGTTTGCGGAGAACGAGAAGGCGATTCAGGACTACATCGAGGCTAATGGGTGTCAGGTGCATGACGCCTATATTGAGGTGGTTATCCCCAAGCTGCACATGGACAACAACAAGGCGCTGGAGACGGTCATAGCCGAGACCAACGCCAAGCCCCGGCGAACGAGTGCGGCGACGTCTACCGCCGCGGCTAAGCCGGCCGCCGCCGCGGAGAAGTCCACCGCCGATTTTGCCCGGGAAGCGATGAAGGAGGCCGGCCTTTAGGCTTGACGCCTAGCAAGTTCGGTGCCACACTGAATGTGTCGGGGGAGCAATCTCCCGGCACCCCGTCTAACCGGCGTAACCGGTCCCACCTTTTCGGCCCGTAAAGGGCTGTATCTCAAGCATTTACCTCCGCTTTCTCTGGGCGTTATCAGGGGCCACGTTTCCCAAAACTAGCGTCACATCGGCCGTAGGTTCGGCCAAATCGACGCTAACCCACAGAAAGCAAACGAGTTAAATGTCTCAGTTTAGCCAGATTGTTGCCGCGACCTTCGACAAGGTCAGCAACGCCAAAAATCAGAAGGCGGCCAATCAGTGGTCGCAGAACGCCACGCTCAACTTCTTGGAAGCCAAAGGCGGCCTGAAGCGCGACAGCGGCGGCCCCCAGCTTGAGTTCACGCTGGATACGGTTGTCAACCCTGACGCCGCGTTCCTTGCGTCGGACGTTACGCCGACATCCGTTTCCAAGACCGAAGTCCTCGACGCCGTCAAGTATGACTGGGCGCTGTTTGTAGCGCCGATCAACTGGACGATTCTCGACGAAGCGAAGAACAGCGGCGACAAGAAGGTCGACCTCGTGTCGAGCCTGGTCGATAACGCACTCGAATCGCACGACGACAAGTTCGAGACGGCGCTGTTTGCAGCGTCCGCGACCAACGGTTTCCTCTCGTTCCCGGTCATTCTTGTCGAGGCTGCCACGGGCATCATCGGCGGAATCGACTCCGGCACCGATACCTACTGGGCAAACGCCACCGAAGACTACGGCACCGACCTGCACCTCGGGATGAACATCCTGTATGCAGAGTGCGCCAAGGGTAGCGGCGGAATGTCGCCCGACCTGTTGGTTACCGGATCGACTGTGTGGGCCACCTACGCAGATTCGCTCCAGGCCAACTTCCAGTTCCAGAACGTCGCGAAGGTGAACGCCGGCATCAAGGCGTTGCAGTTCGCTGACGCGGACCTGATTTTCACGCAGAAGTATACGAGCGACAGCGTGTTCTTCGTCAATACGAAGACGACCAAGCTGCATGTCATCAAGGAGTTCTACCGTCAGCGCCGGGCTGAAATCGAGCTTCCGAACGCTGCATCCATGACGATGAAAGTTGTCTCGGTTGCGCAGCTGGCCACCGACAACCGCTCACGTAACGGTGTGTGCTGGACGTAATTTGAGTTGGGGCTTCGGCCCCTCCTCTTTTTCAAAAGAAAAGGACACATAGTTACATGGCAGGATTCATGACGGCGGGCACCGCAGGGCGCCCCGGAGTGGTGTATACGACCGCGGTTACCCCGGTGCTGACCATTGCGATGACCACGGACAACAAGGAAATGATTTTCCTTAAGGGCGTGGCGAGCACGGGTATTGGTTCGTGGGTGAGTTACGACGAAGCTGGCGCGACCCTGTTGCTCAACACGAGCACGGCGGGATCGTTGGTCAGTCCGTTGGCGGTTGCGAGTGCGGCGACAGTGGCGTCCACGTATGGCTGGTATTACATCAGCGGTGCGGTGAGTGCGTCGTTGGGTTCGGCGGTTGCTGACAACGGCAAGCTGTATGCGAGCGCGGCGGATGGTGTGGCGGAAGACGCGGTGTCTGCCGGCAACCAGATTCACGGCGCGTATGCGCGCGTGGCGACCACGACCGCGGCGGTGACTGCCGCATCGGTGCAGATCAGCCGGCCGTTCATCGGCGTGACGGACGCGATCATCTAGTTCGATTCGGTTCAATTCATGGAGGCCGGGATGTCCGTTGAGGGTGTTCCGGCCTTTTCTCGTCTAGGAGGGGTGTGGTCGATACGGGTTTGGTGCGGGAGATTGTAGCGCATTGTCGGACACGGCCGCACTTATTGCGGCGGCAAGGGCCGACGTTTTTACAGTTAGAGCCGACGCCGGATACGTGGCTGCACTTTTGGGGCGATGCGAAGGCGGAGACCCCGCACAAGATTGCGTCCCAAGCACATACACATCATCGGGATTTCAGCAGCACCATCTATCTTGGGGCGATCACCAATACGATTCTTCAGATGAAGGACGTCGGCGACGTGCCCGAGGCCGGGTATGACGAGTATCTGCTGAAGGGTGGGGATGCGAAGTCGGCGGCCACATGCGATTCCACTGGGCGAAAGTTAGCGGCGACACACTCCTCGTCGGTGACGTATCGGGCCGGAGATATGTATGACATGGTCGCGGACTCGTGGCACCGGACGTTGTTTACCCAACCGTCGATTACATTGCTGCACCTGAAAGGCCCGGTCGTGCCGCGGTTCATCGCGTTTACGAGGGGCACTGAGTTAGCTAAATTGGACTGGGTCGCGGTTGACCCGGTCGAGGCGTGGCAGCGGATTGACGGGCTGTTGGACATGGCGGGGTTGCTCTGAGAGGGGTAATTCTACACGCCATCCGCCACAGCGTTGAATCCCCGCGGCATGGGCGGCCCGATTACGAACTGTGGACGCAGAGCACCGGGCTGGAAATCTGGGACTACCAACTGCACGACTGGACACGGCACTTTGATGTGCATGATGTCGAGCCGTTTGCAGGGTATCTGGGTATCAAGTTAGCTCGGGGTTCGGCCTGGCGGCACTACCAGCGGGTGGGGCCAGAGCGCATCATCTATCTGAAAGAACCACATCCCGAAGTTCCCGCGAGTAAAGCGTATCCGCTCGAAGCCATCATCGGGGCGATTCCCGAGGCTAAAGGCCGACTAGGTTGCACCACGGATTTACAGATTGCCCTAGCGGTGGCTGAAGGGTTTACCAACATTGCGTGTAGCGGGGTCGGGTTTTACCGGCCGGAGCTACGGGGCCAGCCGAATGACCCCATGACCAACGACTGGATTGCGATGCACCGAAGCCCGCTGTGGTGGGTGGGGTATTGCGCCGGGCGGGGAATTAACCTGACGTTCGAGGCGCCGAGCATCTACAGCCCGATGGCCGGTATCTACGGCTACAACGGCGTCGTCAAAGAACGAGTTTTGGAGACAACATGATTCAAACCGAAGTCACGAACGACTCGGCTAACCAGTATACGAAAAGCGCCCTGCCATCGAGACTGCGGTTTTGGTGGAGGCAGTCGTATAACCTGCGGGCGCAGGGGGTTGCGAAGGCGACGATTGATACGTTCCTTCAGACCAAGTCGCTGACGACCGCAGAGATCACCGACATCCTATCCAATATCGCCAACTAGCACCGTTCGTTTCGTTCCCTCTCTCTATTCAACCAGGCCCGCTTCCCGCGGGCTTCCTCTTTCCTTTTCTTAGGACTTCATGGCCGATAATCAGCGACCCGCACCGCCTACGCCGACAATCAACGCAGCTACCGAGACGAAGATCGGCGGCAGAAGCGCCGTCATCGAGTCAACCCCGACCGAACAACTCCTTGCACAAGCGTTAGCCAAGATTACGGAGTTGATGGAGCGGCAGACGGCGACGGCCGAGTTCACCGCGAAACACGCGCCGAAAGCACGCAAGACGCTGGCGCAGTATCTCATCGAGAAGCCGCGAAAGCGGTTGCATCGTCCGGCGTATGTGAACGGCCGGGACGTAAAGCCGATGAACATCAGTCAGAAGACGATTGATAACCTCGATACGGTGGCGCAGGGCATCTACACCAAGAACAACGTGACGGTGACCGTGCGGCGGATTGACGACGGCGACAAGAAGTTCAGCCGGATACACCTGTTCAAGAACGACAAGAGTCTGGAACAGCGTATGGCGTTCTACATGGCGTTTCCGACGTTCGCGTCTATCGTCGAGTTTATTCACGAGCATATGGCGGCCAACGGTATGGCCCCGGTGCTCGACCCCCGTCCCGACCCCGAAGTCGAAGAGATCGTCGAAGTTAACTTGTAAGTTGCGGTAACGACCATTCGTGAACCCAACGTCACTGGGCCAGCAGGCTAACCCCCTGTCTGGCCTTTTCTTTTGTGTAGGTGTGAGTGGAAGTAATCGACATCCTCAAGAACGAGATCGACGCGGCACGGAAGAAGCGCGACGAGTATATCCCGAAGTGGCAGCGGAGTATCGACGAACGGCGAGGCACGGAGTTCGAGACCGCGGCTGATGAGGGGCGCTCGATGGTGCCGATGGATTGGACGATTACCAAGACCAAGGCCGCGCAGTTGGCGTCACAGTTGCCCGAAGTTAGGCTGATCGAGAAGCACGCGCAGTTTGCGGCAGCGGTGCCGGTGTTCGCCACGATTGTCAACGACCTCATGGCACAGGCGAATGTGTCAGCGGTGATCGACGAGTGTGTGGTGGATGTGGTCAATGCGGCTGGTATTGGCGCGTGCATTGTCCGGTATGAGGCGCTGACGGAACCAACCGAGGTGCCGGCCATTGACGTGAAGACGTTACCGCCCGTGGCGCAGTTGGCATTGGCGACGGGTAAGTTGCAGGTTCCGATGAAGCCGGCGACGAAGACGACCGACCAGCGGTTTTGTGTGGATCACATCGCGATTGACGACCTGTTGATTCCGGCGTCGTTCAAGCTGTCGGATTGGGACAAGGCGCCGTGGCTTGGGCACACCGTGCGTGACCCGTGGCCGAAAGCGAAACGGGCACTCGGGCTGAAAGACGAAGACAAGGAAAAGATTATCGGTGCAGCGGCGCCGACGACCGGTGGGGTGCAGCGGCTTAACGAGAACGGCAATGCACGCAAGCCCGAGGATGAAATCGTCGAGTATGACGAGGTGTTCTACTACCGGCATTTCTACCACGAAGACGAGCTTTACTACGACTCGATTGAGAAGGTCGTGTTTGTCCGCGGGTTGGATGAGCCGATGACCGAGGCGTGGACCGGCCAGCAGTTTGACGAAGAGAACGGCGGGTATATCGGGTCGTGTTTGAACCCGATTCGTGTGCTCACGCTGAACTACGTCAGTGGTCAGGCCATTCCGCCTAGTGACTCCGCCATTATCCGACCGATGATCGTGGAACTCCAGCAATCGCGGCAGGACATGCGGGAACAGCGGAAGCATTCTAAGCCCCTACGGTGGGTGAATGTGGACGCGTTGGACCCGTCGATGGCGCCCGCGATTATGGACGGGACGTGGAACGGCATGGTGCCGACCATCGGGCCGGGCGATAGGGCCGTTGGTGAGATTTCGCGAGCGCAGTATCCCCGCGAGAATCACGAGATGGACGGGATTTACAAGCGCGATATTCAGGAAGCGACCAGCGTCGGGCCGAATCAGGCCGGGCAGTATGCGTCAGGGGAACGCTCGGCGAGTGAAGCGCAGATTGTTCAGAGCAGCTTCCAGACGGAAATAGGCCAGCAGCGGGCGAAGGTCGCCGCGTGGGTGGTTGGGATTTCCCAAGTGCTCGCGGGCTTGTTCTGTCTGTATGGCGAGGTCGAGGAGACGGGGATTGGCGCGAGCATCGGGCCAGATGGTTTGCAGCGATTGCAGACGTGGGACCGCGAACGCATCAACCAGAAGTTTGTGTATGACGTGCGGCCGGACACGATGGTCCGGTTGGAGCCGCAGCAAGAGATGCAGCAGATTCAGGCGCTGTTGAACATCGGCACGCAGTCTGGGTTTGTGAACCCCGAAAAGTTGTATCGGCGCTGGATTGAGTTAGCCGGGTTTGACCCGGATTCGGGAGTGCTGGTCAAGCCGCAACCCAAGGGACCGGAACCCGCCAAGGTCAGTTACGCGTTCAAGGCCGAGGACTTTGTTGACCCGTTGGTAATCGCCATCAGTCAGAAGTCCAACCCGATATCCCCGCAAGAGATTGAAGAAGCAAAGATGCTTCAGCAGGCGAGGATGATGCCGGCGCCGCCGATACCGGGGGCTACGGAAGGGCAGCATATGCAGCCTGGTCAGGTGCCGCCGCCGGCGACAAAGAACGCCAACCCCGACGAACCGACGCAGAATCCCGAGTCGCCGAAGAAGGCGTATCCGGAGCATGAGGCGGCGCCGCGGATAGATAAACGCCGAGCAGGGAGCTAGTCATTGAACAAGCTGATTGACACGGTGTGCCCCAACGGGCACATCGCAATCGATGTGTGGGTGCGGTCGTCCTTACCAGTCTGTCGCGAGTGCGGGGCTATTACGCACCGAGCGTGGCTTTCCGCGCCGAGCATTACCCCCAATGGCACACGGGCCGAGCGCAACACCGACCGACCAGCACCTCCGGTGCCCGTCGATACCAAAGCCATAGCTCGTGAAACCGCTATCGAGATCGAACAGCGGCGGGCGACTTACGGCACCGAACGCTCCGCTGAACAGAACGTCTGGCGGGAGATTAACCACGCGAATGGCGTTACCGATGAAATGGGTAACCCGACGCCGGCCCCGATGCCGGACCCCATCACCTTCAAGAACCCCGCCGAGGCGAACGCACCGGCATGACACGAGTGAGTAACGAAACTATGTTTGGAAAAATTGCCGGCGTTGTGCTGGCGGTCATGCTCGTGCCCGGTGTGGTGTGGGCGCAGAACGATGCCGATCAGGTGGCGCCGGCCGCGACTATTACCAGCACGACGTCAGGTGATGTGGTGCTGGGGCCGATGACGGGGCGCGGGTCCGCGACGGTGCAGTTTTTAGGGACGTGGACAGGAACGTATGCCATCGAGGGAACCCTTGGGGCGAACTGTCATCAAACGGCGGGTGCGGCTGCGGCGACGTGGGCGACTGTTCCGAATACGACGTCCATAACTGGAAATGGGCTGACGAAGGTCGATGTGTCGGGCATCCGGTGTATCCGGGTGAATGACAGCGGGTGGGCGTCGGGAACAACGACGGTCATTATCTCGGCTAGTTCGGCCGGCGGTGGCGGTGCAGGCGGGACGCTCGGTGATGTGGAAGTCAGCATCGTCGGGTTCGCGACCGAAGCGAAGCAGGATTCGTTGATTGGGTATGTCGATGCGCTGGAAACGGCGTTTGGCACTGACGCGATCTTCGGGACTGCGGGCACGCCGGATGCGGACGTGTTGTCGGTGCAGGGTATTACGAACGGCACCGCGCTGACGGTTACCGGCACGGTCACGGCGAATCTTGGTGCGACGGACAACGCGGTGCTGGACGACATTGTCGACGGCACGTTGGTTGTGCAGGTAAGTGGTGGGGACGGATCGCCGACGTGCGCGATTGGCGCGTGTTCATCGGTGTCGATTGCGCGGCCGACCATCGAGGTCGACGCGTCTACCGGCGCTCCGGTGCAATACAGCACGGTATGGGTGCCTGACATTCCGTATGACGGCGGGGCGTTTGACGGGCTCGGGCTGATGCTGAGAGGTATCACCACGGCCGTTGACGCGGTGAGTGTCAATGACTCGTTGGTGACGGCAACCGCTGACCAGTATGGGTCCATGCGAATGTTGCCGTCGGTTGGCGGTGTGGACCTGACGATGACTGTCGCGGGTCGGATAGACACGACCTCAGGTGGCGCGTTTGCCGATGAGGGCACGTTTACCTACGCGACGGATCGGGTAACCGCGTTTGGCGCAGTGGCCGAGTCTACAACGGATACGTTGGCGGATGGCAAGATTGGCGCCCCGGTGATGACGCTCGCGCGGTATCTGCGAACGACACCGAGCGGGTATTTGTCGGGTGGTGGTGTGCCGGTCGCGATGAAGAGTGACAACACCAACAACGACGACAAGACGGCGATTTGCACCGGGCCATGCACGGTTTACACGATTGTCGCGTTTAACCATGCGGCGGCCAGCGCGTTTCTGCGATGTGAGAACGACACGTCGGCGAACACCACACCGGGGTCGGAAACGGCGTCCGATGGTGAGCCGGATTTCGAGATTCCGGGTGCGACGACCGGCGCGGGGTATGTCGTGAATTACGCGGTTGGTGCGTCGTTTTCGACCGCGTTGACGTGTTGGATTGCGACGGGTGAGGCGGCGACAGACAACACCGACGCAGCGACCGACGACGTATCAGTTCAGTTCACGAGGGTTCAGTAGATGGCGTATACGGCTTGTGTAGTTGAGAGGGTCTCGCGGGGAGATGACGGCGGCGTGCAGAGTATCACGCTGGCGTTTACGGGAGATGTGAACGACCCCGTGCGGCGGTTTGAACATACGCCGGGAACAGGCACAAAGGCGGAAGAACTGTTGCGCGTGCAGCAGGAGCGCGACCGCATTCTGGTGCTGCTGAACAACAAGAAGTCGTTGGCGACGGCGGGCGGGTTGACAGAGGGCCTGGTGATTGGTGCGGCGCCGGTGGTGTCGCCCTCAGCGGATTCGGTGACGGCTGCGGCCTGGCGGGTGAAGTTGTCGCAATACACCACGCTTAGTGCCCTTGGGACGTTACCCGCGGGCGCGTTGGCGACTCAGGTAGCCGCGTTGAAGACCGCGGTGAATGACGAGTTCAACAACGGCAATGCGGCGCTCAAGCTGGCGATGGCGGCAACTCTCTGATGCGGCGGGCGCTTCTGGCGGGGTGTCTCCTGTTGTGGGCGGCACCGGTGTTCGCGCAGATATCGGCAGGTAACAGCGCGGAATCACACGCGGGCACGACAGCGTCTACAAGTCAGGCGTCGTTTGATTTTGCTACGGCGTTCAACGGTGGATCGTCACCCGAAGGGGTGGCGGTCTGCACGTATTCGCTCGGGTCTGCTACGAATAAGGCGACCGCGGTGACGTATGGCGGGGAGTCGATGACCGCGGTGGCTGGTGGCGAAGCGACTCGTGACGGGACCGAGGATGTCAACGCGAAGTTGTGGTTTTTGTCGTCGCCGCCGACCGGGTCGGTGACGATTACGGTGACGAGGACGAACGACGCAACCCCGGTGTGGGCGAGCGCGTTTGCGGTGGAGGCAGCGACTGCGGCCGAAACCGAAGTGTATGCGGCGGGTATTGTGCTGGTGCAGACAGCGTCAACTGCGGCTGAACAGAATGTTGATGACGGGTCGCCGGGCACGAACAGTTTGCGATTTGCGTGTATCGCCTCGGGTGCGGACGCGACGGATGACGTCGGTGCGAACTCCAGTGCGAGTGCCGCCCAGATCGACATCGGCACGATGACGGCGCGGATGGTGTTTGAAACAACGGCGGGGCAGGGGAGTCGGCCAGTAGGTTCGACTGATACGACGAACGTCGACCGCGCTATTGTGCATTTCGCGGTGAGGCAAGTTGCGGCAGCAGGCGGGTCGCCCCCGCGTCCATCAGGTCTAGCGTTAGGGGTCTTTTAATGCGAGTAGTGTGCGCGGTTCTGTTTGTGTTGGCGGTGTGGGCGGCGCCGGCAGCCGCGGCGACAGTGGTGACGTTGCCGCAAGGTGGCACGGTGACGTTCTGCGAAACCAAGACGCAGGGCACGTATATTACCGGCGACCCGTGGATTATCGGGCCGGTGACGATATGTGATCGAACATCGAAAGACACTGATAGTGTTCTTCCTACCCTGCACGGGTGTATGGTGAACCCGATTCCACCGACGTTTTCGTCAGTGCAGCTTGCGAACCAGGGAGGAATTACCCAAGGGTGGGACTCGCGGGTGGCGAGAGCGACGTATTCCGCTGCGCTGAATCGTTGTAATTCGTTTCCGTCGACGAGTATCGCGAATGGGTCGTCTATCTTGTTCGCGGTGTCGTTGAACAATACCTTACCGAACGGGCCTTGCACGACGAAATCGACGACGTCGAGCCCGTCGTATGACTACCAGTGCTTGAACTACATTGACGTGGTCACGGTGGTGGCGAGTGACCCGAACTCGGGCGGCAACGTGTTCCGGCCGGCATGGACGGGCACGGACAAGAGCTATACGCCGCTGGTGAGTTCGATTCGGTATGATGTGCTGAAGGACCATGCGTTGGTCACGGGGCAGGCGTCGTTAGCGACCCTTGAGGCCGAGGGCATCATGCGCGGGCCGTTTATCCAGATTGAGGACGGGTCCGAGACGTGGGAGCGATACGCACCCATCAGTCGTTGGAACATGATTCGGTCGCCAGGGTCAACAACATCTGGAGCGCAGGCGTATGGACGCGCGGTGAACTGGGGCATTTCGGATGTGCTCGCGGCACTGCACGCCAACTATACCGATGGCCAGAAGGCGACGATGGCGATTCGGTTTGTCCAGACCGCCATTGACCTGTATGGGCAGGTAGGCGCTGGACGCACATATTTCCAGGGGAAGGCTGGGTTCTGTATCGGCTCGAATACGATTCTGCTGGCGGGGGCGTCATTGCTGAATAACCAGGCGATGATGAACGCGGGCAGTGTCGCGGTGAATCCGTCGCGGTTCTGCCAAGAGTATTTTTGGAAGTATATCGATAGCACCGCGGTTAATACCCAGCGGTCTACCTACTGCGGGTCGAACCTTACTACGAGAGCGAACTTTTCAACGTGTTTGGCGTTTTCGTCTGCGATGCTCGGTCGGCCGGCGGCGTGTTGGAACCTCAATACGTGGGAGAACCCGGCGAACCCGAACTGCTCGGCAGACCCACACACGACGTATCACTACTTGAACAATCCGTTTGTGATGCATGCGTTGGCGTTGAAGTGGATGTCGCTGAAGGTCGAGTATGGGTGGAACGCGTTCTTTGACTACATGCTGAATGAGGGCACGGCGCTGAATTGGGGTAACGGCGTCTGGGCGAACTACGCTCAGGTGAACAACGTCGGGCCTGACGCGCCATGTTCGCAGAGTAGTCACTTTCAATCGTCAGCGATGCGGCTGTATGTCTGCACGCTGTATAACACCTACCAAAACGAGACGCCGACCGAGGGGTCTATTTCAGGCGAGGTGAGCCCGAATGTCGGGCCGACATCGACACTGGTGGGGCCGTCGTCGAATACCTCGCAGACGACAGCGAGTGCGACGATTACGCTCACCGGCACGGCGGCCGATTCGGACGGCACGGTGTCCGGCACGGTGTGTTCGTCGACCAAGGACGCGGTTATTGTGAACTCAGGCACGCCAACTGCGTGGTCCTGCACGGTGGACTTGCCGTCGAACAGCGTGAACGTTGTGACGATCAACACCTACGACGATGACGGGGCGGCAGCGTCACCGATCACGGTGAATGTGTTGCGGACGAGCACGACATGCACCGGGTTGGCGGATACGTTTTCACTGGATGGGACATGGCCGACACCGAACCCAGCGTGTTGGGTTGCGATGGCCGGGTCGCTGACGTGGACGAACAACCACCTAGAGAGCGCGTCGAATGCGCGGCACCTGTTCTACTACAACAGCGCGATTAACAACGACCAGCAAGCGAGCATGACGCTGGATACGACGCCGACCGACAACGTGTGGGCGTATGGGCTGCTACGGTCAAGCCTGTCGGGAAGTTTGTATCAGGGTATGAGTTGCACCGCGCAAAACCCGGTCTCGTATATTGCGAGATTTGTGGTGGTTGGGTCGAGTGCGCAGCGGCAGCAGCTTGGGACCGGCATCGACATGACCACTGAGGGTCGCACACCGTGGGTGAGCGGCGACAGTTTCCAGTGTCGCATGATCGGGCAACAGGTGTGTATTCTCAAGGCGGGGGTGGTGCAGGGGAGTTGCGAGACTGACCCGTTGGCGGTGTTTACATCAGGGTTTGCCGGTGCGGGTGCCTGGGGGGTTCAGACGGGGATATCGAATGCGGTGTTTACCGCCGCAGCGGGGGCGGGAGATATTATCAACCCGCTCGCAGCGATCACAACGCCTGCGGGGGTGACACAGGTGGCGGCGACACCGTATACCTTAATGGCTGGGACTGCGAGTGACGCCGTGGGCGTGACCACTTGCACTTGGTTGGTCGCGGAGCATCCGGCGGTGAATGGTTCGTGTGGTGGAACGGCATTGCCGGCTACCAGTGTGAGTTGGACGATTGCGAGTATCGCGCTGAGTTCGGGGTTGAACACGGTGCGGGTCACTGTCAGGGACGCCGCGGGTAACAGCGCGACGGTGTCGGAGGTGATTAGCTACGTGCCCGCGTCAAACGTGGTGGCGACGTTTACGTATCCAACATCGGCGGCGACGTGGACACAGCGCGGTCGGCTCGTGGACCTGATGGGCACGATGACGGCCGGGCAGTGCGCCAGCGTGTTGCTGACGAACGTGACCGACCCGAATCCAGTGTATGGGGGTAATCAGTTTGTGGCGACCGGGGCCGATTCATGGGCGGCCCGAGTCGCGTTGGTAGAGGATACGTTGAACGATGTGCAGATCGACTGCATGGATGGTGCAGGCGGCACCGGCACGTCGTTACTCACGGTGCATAAATACGTGACGTCCCTATCCTTGAAGCGGAAGCGGCGGTAAGCAGCCCGAGGGCGAGCAGGGCGAGGGTTGAGGGTTCAGGGACGGTGGTGGGCGGGGCGGCGGGGGTGGCGAATGCCGCTGCCTTCGCTTCAACGCTTGCCGCCGTCGTCAATTCCGTCAACCACGCGGTGTGCGCGACGTTCGTGCGCTTCTCGTCATACAACACGACCTCCCGCCAGGTATCGGCGCCGGTGATGTCGGGTGTGGCGGCGAGGTCTTCGGTAGCGACGATGGTATCGGTTGGGCTCCAGACGTTCAGGTCGAGTTGCATGTCGGGGCCGTTCCACATGCTGGCGTTATACCACGCCTCGCCAAATTCCCCGCGCTCGGACGCAAGGCGTAGGGTGCCTTCGGTGCCCGACAGGGTCCATTCGCCGATGCGGATGGTGAAAGCGGTAATGGCGTTGGGATAGACCATGTCGTCGTCGGGGCCACGTTGACCGGGGGTGGTGGGGTCGTAGGTGTATGACCCCCAGATGTCGCCCGCGGCAAAGTTGACGGTGACCGGGGCGGCGTGGGCAGCCGCGGCATAGAGCATAAACAGCAGCAGCACAATGGTGGCGGTGAGTAGCTGCCCGCGTGTGACGTAAGACACCGCGTATTCGTCGTCGGTGGGAACCATAGGGTTTAGCCTCCTGCCGCGGAGTCTAGCACAGTTCAAGCCAAGTCAACCAGTCGGGTATTTGGGCGCGGAAATAGCCGTGCCGTAGTGGAGTCGTGTGACATTTTCAACGATTGTAGACCTTATTTGCCAGCGACTCGGGATTGAGTCGGCGGAGTCGATCACCCGGATAGGGGCAGGCGTCAACATCCACTACAAGCGGGTGACCAGCGAGCTTGGGGTCAGTGTAGGGCGGCCGGCGATAGGGGTCGTCGCGGCGATGACCACCGGCGTGCAGGAGCAAGAGTTTACGGGTGTCGAGCGGATTGACCGGCTGGTTGATGACCGGTCGGGGTCGCGGGTGGTGGTGTATCCGAAGACGGTAAGGGAGATTCGGGAGCAGACGCCGGCAGCGACCGACGCGACTCCGGAATTTGCCGTGCTGCGGATGGGGCCGGACTCGGTCACGGTGCTACTCAACACCCTGCCGCAGACCGCGTATGAACTGAAGGCCGATGGCGTTGAGACAGCGGAGACGTTGTCGGGCAGCCAGGTGCCGCAGTTCAGCGAGAGCTACCACGACATTTTGATCGACAGCGTGATCGCCGATGAGCGGCGTGACGAAGAGAAGATCGCCGCGGCCACCGTGCATGAAGCGCGGGCTGAGAAGCGGCTGTCGAAACTGCGGCAGTTCATCGCGACGAATGCGGCGCAGGTAAGACAGGGGCAGGTAGCCGGGACGTCGGTGGGTAGCGGCGGGACGTCTAGCGGGTCGGGCATTAGCGGCGGGACGAGTTGGACGCAGTCGGGGTTGATTACCTTCGACCGTGACCCGTCGGCGCCGTTTGCCGTAACCGCGAACTCCGCCGTGGTGCCTAACCTCGATGCCGCGAAGGTCGGGGGATATGCCGCCAGTCAGCTTGCCGTTCTTGCCGAAGATGAGACGGTAGCGGGAACGTGGGGGTTCACGAGCGACATCGTGCTCGGGAAAGCCTCCAACGCCAACCTGATTCGCACTCCGTATGGTGATGGGTCTGACGTCGCGTCGATTGAGGTTAACGGCGGCGGCGCGACAGGCACGACACGGGGCGGGCGGTTGCTGGTGTATGGCAACGAGGCGGCCTTTCCGGGGTTGGCAGCGTTGCAGGCGGGAAACGTCGCGAGTTCGTTTGTCGCGTTGAGTCGCGCGGACGGCGGGCACTCGATCAGCATTGATGGTGCCACTGGGCTCATCACCCTCGGGTATGGGCAGGTTAAGTTTCCCGGCACCCAGAACCCATCAACAGACGTCAATGTCCTCGACGATTACGAAGAGGGGAGTTGGACACCGGTAATCACCGGGTCGGGTGGGAGCAGTGGACAGACGTATTCAGTGCAGACGGGTCGCTTTGTGAAGATTGGCCGGCATGTGACGTTGTGGGGGCGAGTGACGTTGTCTGCCCTTGGAACGATTACCACGAGTGCGCAGATTGCAGGCTTTCCATATACCGCGCATAACGCTGCGAACTCGGGCGGGTCTATCGGATATTTTGCGGCCATGACTGCGACTTTCGGCAGTATGTCGATGCTGGTGCAGACGGCAACCACGAAGGCGACGTTGTATGGGTTGAAGGTGCCCGCGACGGGGATGACAGCGTTGGTGCAGGGTGACTTGTCAGCCACCTCCGACATCATCTTCACCGTGACGTATGAGGCATCCCAGTAGTGGCGGATTTCATGATCGAGTCGCTGCAAGGCGGCTTGAATGAGGACGCGCCAGATGGGATTGCGGACGACCAATGCACGGTAACGGACAACACCGAGACGGTCGTGTCGAAGTTGGGCGAGCGGCGGTTAGGGTGTTTGGAAATTGACCTGACCGGAAGCGGCATTACCGACTTTGATGAAGTGGTGTGGTCGCATAGGCATACACCGTCACCGGACTTGGCCGAAACCGCGGTGTATCTACTCGCGTATAAGTATTCGCCGCCCGAGGCCAAGTTCGTGGGGAAGGATTCGGGTGGGTGGTTTTCGCTTGTTCCAAGCGATGCCATCAACTTGGATTATGTCTACCAGGTTCGGTCGGTGTCTTTTGATGGCAAGCTGTTCATCGCCTATAAGAGCCTTGTTGATCGGCTGCATGTCATCGACGACAACGGGTTCAGGCGGACGGGCATTGCCGCGCCGGATGCGCCGGGCGTAGCGGATACGGGCACACCAGGTGTGGCGTATACGGGCACGCGGTATGTGCGGGTTAGGTTTGTGGATGTGGAAGGCACCGCGGTCACGCGACGAAGCGAACCGAGCGCGACCACGACATTTACCCCGAGTGGGACCGGAACTGCGGCGCGGGTAACACAGCCGCTCACCGGCACCGAACCCTACACCCATTGGGAAGTCGAGTTCAGCCTTGACGACGCCACGTTCTACCGCATTGCGCGGTTGACGAACGCGACGTTGACGTATGACGACTCGACGGCGTTTACCGACGGGTATCGGGACATTGTGGGCGCGGCGCTCAGTGAGGAGATTGGCAGTTACAACCTCATACCGAGCGTGGAGCACCTTGCGGTTGATGACGACCGGTTGGTGGGTGGTGGAAGTTTTGAAGACCCGCTGAAGTCGTCGCGGATTACATGGACAGTAGCGCGGGGTGATTTGACCGGGGTGGGAAACAGTGAGCGCATCCCGCTGGCGACCACCAACATCAAAGACCTCGATACGTTGCAGGATGGCGGTATTACCGGGCTAATCGGGGGTATCACTGGGTATATCTTCGCGACGAAGTTCGGCCATGCGTATCGGTTGAATAGGACCGGGACACGGTCGGCGGCCTATGACGCCATCTGCATCACCAAAGTGCGCGGGGCAATTCCTGGCTCGTTGGTTGCCGCGGTCGACGTCTCAGGTAACCCGATGGTGTATGGGCTAGACCCGGACATCGGGCCTTGGAGACTAGGCGCGGACGGGCTCGAGCCATGCGGCCTCGACATTCAACGAGTGACGTGGCCGACCGTGAACCTCGACGCGACCAATGTGCCGGCGGTGTCGTGCTACTTCCCGGAGAATCGGCAAATCCATTGGTGGGTGCCGACCGGGGATGAGCAATACCCGGATACACGATTGGTGTTGCATGTCGACAGACAGCGCAAGGTGGCGAATGGCTGGCGCGGCGGGTGGCGGAAGTGGACCGGGCCAAGCGCAAGGGCGCTGACGGCGTGTTTGTTCTCAACCAACATCGACGACGACAGCTTTGTGGACGGGTCGAGTAAAGCACTGGTGCCGTTCATTGGAGTAGTGGGAGCCGAAGCGGGTGGGCTGTTCTGGCAGACGACGATTGGTAGTGATGACAACGGCACCGCGTATGCGGCCCGCATCGTCACCAAACCCTATATGCACGGGGCGCTCCTCCACCAATTCAAGTGCGAGAAGGCCGTGTTGTTGGCGAAGGCGGAAGACGGGGCCGCGATTGCGGTTACTGCGATAGTGGATTTTGGTCTGGTGCAGAAACTGGCAGCGTCCATTGACTTGTCGCCCGTGTCGTCAGAAGAGTGGGTCATGCGGAAGATCGATGACATCCGTATCAACGAGGCTCGCGCGGTGCAGTTCATGTTCGAGGATGTGGATGGGGCGGATACCCCGTTTCAACTGGAGCGGTTCGGCGTGCTCGAACTCAGTGGGAAACGCGCGTGATCGAGGTTATTGAACGCGGCAACATCAAAGACAAAGCAGTGGTTCGTGCGCTGGAGTATATCGCGGCGCGGGCGACCGGGTTGTTCTCGCTGCTGATTGCGGATGGGGAAGTGATTCCCCTTCCGACGTCAGTGAGTTTGGCGCTGGTGCCGGTTGGCACCGTGACGGACTTCGCCGGCACCACAGTCCCAAGTGGCTGGCTGTTGTGCGACGGCCGCGAAGTCGAGCGGGTGAAGTATACGGACCTGTTTACGGAAATTCGTGACATCCACGGTGCGGGGGATGGGCTGACGACGTTTAACCTCCCACCGGATAGTGCGGCAAGCGCCGACTACATCCACATCATTTATTCAGGAGTGGCAGCGTAATGCCGTATCTCAACGGGCAGGTAATCAGCGACGACGACCTTCAGGGGAAGCTCAAGTCGTATCGAGCGGAGAACCCCGGCGCCGACATGGGCGACCAGGCAATCTTCGACGTGTGGGAAGGCCGGGCGGAAGCGCCGCAAGCGTGGCAGCAGCCGCATGTCGAGGGTGGGGGCGGTGTGCCCGCGGTT
>Ga0137435_1000100_pt1 | contig 34349 bp, 29 predicted proteins | sample EasRivERMGT100_2_FD_104904 | JGI IMG/M metagenome (GOLD analysis project Ga0137435, IMG submission 104904) | Soil microbial communities from meander-bound floodplain in the East River, Colorado, USA - East River MetaG ERMGT100_2 | ecosystem: Environmental > Terrestrial > Soil > Floodplain ... | reverse complement strand
CGTCTTCCTGCTCGCGTTCCTGACCTGGTGGCGGCTGGGCCGGGATCCGCGCCGCCGCCCCATTGCGGTGCAGTACGAACCGCCGGCCGGCGTCTCGCCGGCGGAAGCCGGCACCTTACTCGATAACCGCGCCGACATGCGCGACATCACCGCGACCATGGTGGACCTCGCGGTGCGGGGTCAGCTGCGCATCGAAGAAGAGGAGAAGCCGAAGCTGTTCGGCTTGTTCGGCGGTGGTCGCGAGTACGCGCTGCGCCGGCTGAAGCCGAGCACCCCGACTGACGGTGACGGACTGGCACCTCATGAAAGCCGGGTGTTCAACGGGATCTTTGCGGACCGCGGCGAACGCGTGGAGCTCGCCGACCTCAAGGATGAGTTCTATGCGAAGCTGCCCGGCATTCGCGATGCGATCTTCGACAAGCTCACCGCCGACGGGTTCTATCGTGCCCGGCCCGACAAGGTCCACCAGCGATGGTCCATCGCCGCCGTGTTGGTGGGTGTGGCCATTGGATTCGGTGGCGCCTTCGTCTCGTCAGCGTTCCTGCTGACGCCGGTTCCCTTCGTCATCGCCGGCGTGCTCACGGGCCTCATCCTCCTCTACTTCGCCGCGATCATGCCGGCCCGCACCGAAGCCGGGACACGCGCGCTGGAGCACGTCCTCGGCTTCGAGGAATTCCTGCGCCGCGTCGAGTCGGAGCACTTGAAGCGCGTCATCATCGGCCACCCCGAGCTGTTCGATAAGTACCTGCCGTTCGCGATGGCGTTCGGCGTCGAGAGACAGTTTGCCCGGGCGTTCGAAGGGATCTATACCGAGTCGCCGCGGTGGTACGTGGGACCGAGCATGACGCATTTCAGCGTGGGCCATTTCTCGAGCAGCATGTCGCAACTCTCGAGCGTTGCCGGGACGACGATGTCGTCCTCACCGCGCAGCTCGAGCGGCTCGGGCTTCGGCGGCGGCGGCAGCTCGGGGGGCGGTGGCGGGGGTGGCGGCGGCGGAGCCTTCTAGAGGTACTTCAGCCACCACTCGCTGCGCCTGGCCTTCAGATCGGCGTACCAGCGGCAGGCGAAGTACAGCAGCACGACGGCCACAGCCCAGATCACATACAGCAAGCCGAGGCTCCACGCGTACCCATCGGGCGCCGGCGGATTGCCCATCGGATGGTTCGTGAACAGCCACCAGGTCGCCTCAGGTGCCCGAGTTTTCGTCACCACCAGCGCCAGGGCGTGAATGAGCGGGATGTGCAACAGATAATAGAAGAACGGCACACGCCCGAAGACCGTCACCCATGCCGCGAGCTTACCGCGCGCTCGGTCGAGGAGGGGAATCAGGGCAATGGTCGGGCCGAGCGTCATGAGCAGGAAGCTCAGCGACGCCGGATACTTTGTGGTGTTCAAGAATGAGAGGACCGCCGGCATCCGCCCGGTTGCGCTCCAGGGCTGCGGATCGCCGTAGAGATTGAATCCCCGCAGCACGAGAAACAGCGCGAGCGCGCCCAGCCCGATCCGTACGCACAACCGATTCCGCCGCGCCGGCTCCAGCGCGAGGATCTCGCCGAAGCCGTACCCGGCCGCCATGACGCCAATCCACGGAATGATCGAGTACAGCACGATCAGCGGCGTGCCGCTCAGCGGTCCGTCGAAAAACCCGATGTACAACACCTTCCAGGACTCGCCCAGCGGCAGCAGGTGCATGAGCGGGCCCATGATCGCGTTGTGCAGCACGATGATCGCGACACCCGTCAGCCCTACGTTGCGGGGGCGCATGTGCACCATCGCGGCCATGATGATCATGCACCAGCCGATCACCCAGATGACGCCCGCGAGCATGTAGTTCGCGAAATCGAAGTTGAAGGTCCACGCGACCCGAATCACGGTGAGCTCGAGCAGGATCAGCCACACACCGCGTCGGAACAGGAACCGGGAGAGATCGCTGTGCTTCTTGCCGTAGAAGAACGCGCTGGTACCCGCGAGGAAGATGAACGCCGGCGCGACGAAGTGGGTGATCCAGCGGGTAAAGAAAATCCCCGCCGTTGGACCGCCGGCGGGGAGTCCCGAGTACACGCGCACGTGATCGATCGCCATCAGCATCATCACGGCGCCGCGCATCAGGTCGATCGACGCGACCCGGGAGGTCGTGGCCGCGGAGGCAGGAGGCGCGCTCACGACCCGAAGATGCGCCCTCCGGCCAGCGCTTGCAACCGAAACGTGATGGCGTTGTCGATGGCGGTACGAATGATGCTTGTGGCCAGCTTTTCAGTGATAGCCCTCCCACCAAGGTGTCCGCCAGCGACACCTACACAGGACACATGTTCACCAATTGAGCCACGTGGACCGGCCGGTCGGATTCACACCCGAACCGGTGGCAAAGGTTGTACGTTCAGTAGTAGCCTGGGAGGCTGGGGGATGGGGGGCTGGGACAGGCAACTTGTCAGCAACCGGGGGTAATCCAAATACATGAACCACATTCGTCGGATCAGCCTGTTGCTTGCGGCGTTCGGTCTCTTCGCGCGACCGGCACTCGCCCAAAGCTTCGGCCGCAACTCTGTCCAATACGAAACCTTCCACTTCAAAATCCTGAGGACGCAGCATTTCGACGTCTACTTCTACGATAAGGAAGCGGCGTCGGCCGCCGAGGCCGCGCGCATGGCCGAGCGTTGGTACACGAGGATTTCGACGGTGCTGCGGCACCAGTTGAGCGGCCGCCAGCCGCTGGTCCTCTACGCCGACCATCCCGATTTCGAGCAGACCAACGTTCTGGGAGAGCAGCCCGGCGAAGGCACGGGCGGCGTCACCGAAAGCTTGAAGCGGCGCATCATCCTCCCGATGGGCGCGTCGCTCGCGGAAACCGATCATGTGATCGGCCACGAGCTCGTGCACGCGTTCCAGTACGACATCACGGGCGTGAGCCGCGGATCCCAGGTGACGGGCCTGACGCGGGTACCCCTGTGGTTCATCGAAGGGATGGCAGAGTACCTCTCGATTGGCCCGGTCGATCCGAATACGACCATGTGGATGCGGGACGCCGTGCGCCGGGACGAGCTGCCGAGTTTCCGCGAGCTCGACAACTACAAGTATTTCCCCTATCGCTGGGGCCAGGCGTTCTGGGCGTACATGGGCGGCACGTATGGCGACGACGTCGTCGGGGCGCTGCTGCGCGCGGCGGGCCGCAACGGCAACGTGCAGTTGACGCTCGAGTCGCTGACGCACCGGCCGGTCGACAGCCTGTTCGCCGACTGGCATCGCGCGCTGACCGCCAGCGCGCACGAGGTCGCGGCGGCGACCGGTACCGAGCTCCCCACCGACAAGGGGGGCGTCCAGCGCGAACGTGACAGACCCGTCACCACGACGGGGGCGCGGCTCCTCGTCACCCCGGGAACCCAGGCGCATTACAACCTGGCGCCGGCGCTCAGTCCGGACGGCCGCCGCATGGTCTACCTGTCGGATGCGGGACTCTTCTCGATCGACATGTATCTCGCCAACGCGGAAAACGGCCGGACCATCCGCAAGCTCGTGTCGGCGACGCGGGATCCACACCTCGAGAGCATGCAGTTCATCAATTCCGCCGGCGCGTGGGACGCAAGCGGCACGCGGTTCGTGTTCGGCGCGGTGGTCACGGGACACCCCGCCCTGCGGATCGTCAACGCCAATAACGGCAAGGTGATCAAGGAGGCCAAGTTCCCGTCGCTCGGCGAGATTTTCAACCCGACGTGGGCGCCCGACGGCAAGAAGATCGCGTTCAGCGCGCAGGTCGGCGGATACACTGACTTGTTCGTGTACGATCTCGACAGCGGGCAGCTGCAGCGTCTGACCGACGACCCGTTCGCCGATCTCGAACCCGCCTGGTCCCCCGACGGCCAGTCGATCGCGTTCGTCACCGATCGGTTTGGGACGTCGCTCGAGAGCCTGTCGTACGCGCAGTACCAGCTCGCGGTCATGAACGCGCGCGGCGGGCAGATCACCCAGATGCCACGGCTCTCGAACGCCAAGCACATCAATCCGCAGTGGAGTCCCGACGGCCTGAGTGTCTACTTCCTGTCCGATCCCGGCGGCATCACGAACGTGTATCGGCTGTCGCTCGGCGACGGCGTGATCACGCAAGTGACCAACCTCTTCACCGGCGTCAGCGGCATCACGGCGCTGAGCCCCGCGTTGAGCGTCGCCTCGAAGGCGTCCCGCGCGGTGTTCACGGTATACACGGGCGGCGGGTACGCCATTCAGGCGATCGAGGATATTCAGACGCTCGCGGGCGGGCCGGTCCGGGAGCTGCCGCAAGCGGCCGCGCTCCTGCCCCCCGTCGATCGCGAGGTCGTGGAAACGGGGATCGCCGCGGTGCTCAATAACACGGGGGAAGGTCTCCCAGCGGAAGACGGGCTCGATCTCGCCACCGCGGTCAAAGCATATCACCCGAAGCTGTCGCTCGACTTCATTTCACAACCGAGTCTGGCGATCGCGGCCGACAAGTATGGGACCTACATCGGCGGCGGCATCACGCTGTTTTGGAGCGACATGCTGGGCGATCACAACCTGGTGACGATGGCTCAGGTCAACGGCCGGATCTCGGACTGGGCCGCCCTGGTCGCCTACGGCAACCGGAAACGGCGTCTGAACTGGCTGATCGGCGCGCAGTGGATCCCTTACATCACGGGCGGTTTCGGCTACTTCCAAGACAGCGCGGGCAACTACGTCGAGCAGATCGAGCGGTTCAAGCAAACCAATCGCGAAGTGAGCGGGATCCTCGCGTACCCGTTGAACCGGTCGCGCCGTATCGAGGGCTCCCTGGGGGTCAGCCAGATCTCGTTTTCCCGGGAGCTCCGGACCACGACGTACGATCCGTTCAGCGGCGCGGTGATCGACGATCGCACGATCGATCTGCCCGCTCCCGGGGGGTTGACGCTGTACTCGACCACCCTGGCGCTCGTGCACGACAATTCGTTCTTCGGCGCCACCGGTCCGCTCATGGGCGAGCGCTTCCGGTTCGAAGCCTCCCCGACGTTCGGCAGCCTGCAGTTCATTACCGCGCTGGCCGATTATCGCCGCTACGTCATGATCAGGCGTCCCTTCACACTTGCGGGGCGCTTCATGCACGTCGGCCGCTATGGCCGCGATTCCGAAGACCCCCGCATGTATCCCCTGTTCATCGGTTATCCAACCCTCGTGCGCGGCTACGACCAAGGTAGCTTCAGCCCGACCGAATGCGGTCCTGTCGCAGGCCGATGCCCCGTATTCGATCAAATGGTGGGCACGAGATTCATCGTCGCGAGCGCCGAGCTGCGCTTCCCGCCGTTCGGCTTGCTCGGCCTCGGTAGCAGCTACTACGGATTTCTGCCGGTGGATGCGGCCATCTTCTACGACGCCGGTGTCGCGTGGACCGCGACGGAGGGCGCCAAGATCTTCGGCACCGGCCCCCGTGATGTCGTCAAGAGCGCGGGTGTCTCATTCCGGATGAATCTGCTCGGCTACGCGATCGGCCAGATGGACGTCGTGCATCCGTTCAATCGGCCACAGAAGGACTGGATGGTGCGGTTTAGTCTGACGCAGGGATTCTAAAAAGGTTCTGGCGGTTGGTGGAGGGTGGTGGAGGTTGTCGAGGAATTCATCGACAACCTCCTTTTTTTAGCGCACGGGAAGTCCACTCGGCACGGACGTCGGTACGATACCCGACAGGTCGCGCGCGGCCGGATCAGTCAGCGATTTCAGAAACGCCACCAGATCGGCCACCTGTGCATCGGTAAGATTCAGCGGCTGGCGCAGCCGGAAGTCGAGCGTCGCGAGCAGCGTGTCGATCGTGCGCTGATCGCCGTGATAGCTGCTCTGAAATGCCGCGGGCAGCGTCGCTGGATCGAATGTGCGAAGCGATTTCGGGACGTCACTGTAATGCCGCACCGCGGCTTCCAGCGTCGGGATGGTGCCGTCGTGGAAGTACGGAGCGGTCAGCTCGACGTTTCGCAGCGGCGGCACCCGGAACGCGAACTGGTAGAACTGGTTGTTCGGGAGCTCACCCCGGCCCCGATCGAGCGGCGCGCCGCTACCCACGCCCGGCCCCAGTTGGGGGATGCCACTGCTCGCGAAGTCGTTTCCGCCCAGCAGCGGTCCGTTGTGACAGCTGAGGCACCGGGCCTCGCCGAAGAACAACAGCGCGCCGCGCTTGGCTTCGGGAGAAAGAGCGTTGTCGTCACGCTTCAAATACCGGTCGAACGGCGAGTCTGTTTTCGTCAGCTCGGCGATCTGAAAGGCTGCGAGTGCTTTGGCGGCGTCGCGGAACGAGAGTGCGGACTGCGAGACCCCAGGAAACGCCGCTCGGAAGAGCGACACGTAGCCAGGGATGGCGCGCAGCCGCTGCATCACGCCTTGCCACACGCGTTCCGGTTGTGAGTCGCCGATCGCCGCCAGCTCGTTCGGGTTGCCGAACACGTCGACATCGCCCGGCTCGCCCCGCATCTCGCGCCGGTTGAGCACCGGCAGCAGCGCCTGCGCCTCGAGCACGTCTTCCCCGAACAGCGGGACCGGCACATCTGGGACCGGCGGGCCGAAGCGTGTGAGCCGCCCATCCCAGAATACGTAGAACAGTCCGATGCCTGAGTTCAGGAGCGTCGGCGCATTGCGCGGCACGAAGGAGCGGCCGGGCCCCAGCGTGCGCGCCGGCCCCTCGCCGCTGCCGCCGGTGCCGATCGCGAGCGGGAGGCCGTCGGTGGTGTGCTCACTCGGCGTGTGACAGGTCGCGCACGCGATGTCGCGATTGCCGCTGAGGACCTTGTCGAACATCAGCGCGCGACCCAGCTCGACCAGTGCCGGTTCTTGACGCGCCACCGGACCGATCGGGACCACGCCGTACTGGCCCAGGGTCTGGCGCAGCTGCGCGTCGACCGATGGCGGACCCCCTTCGGAGGGGAACGTTTCGTCGCACGCCGCTCCCACGGCGACCAGCACCGCCACACCGACTGATCTGAGTGCAATAGTCATGATGTCTCCTTTCCTCAGCGGAGCGGCAGCGATAGCGAGATCTGATGCGTGACCGTACTGACGTCGGTCATGAACAACGGCCCGTTCGGTGCCGCGAGAATCGTGGAGCCCACGGCGGCCACGTCCCGGAAACCGATGACGATCTGTGACTGGGGCCGTCCGGCGCCTTTGGTGGCGCGCCCCTGGTAGCGCAGCTCAAACCGCGGCTGCCGGTAGCTCAGGCCCCACGTGGGGGTCCACTCCCACCAGCACGCATCAGCGCTGCGCGAGGAGAGCTGGACATTGTCCCGTTGCTCGAGCCGATACTGAATCGGGTGGAGAATCAGCCCGAGCTGGAAGCTGGTCGGCTTGCCCTCGCCCACCGGTTGCTCCACGCCGAGGCGGAACCACGCATTGTTGAACCGGAATCGGTTTTCGATGGTCTTCCCGCCCGGAGCGATCGTGTCACCAGCGGCCGTGGGCGTCGGGACGGCCGCGTCAGCCCACGTGTAGCTCGAAATCGGCTCGTAGACGAGATCGATGCCGAATCGCGCCCGGCCTTCGACCCTCGATACGCCCATGCCCAGATTGAACGCGTTGGTGTAGCCGGGGTCGCGCGGAATAGCCGGCACGTTCGTCAGCTCGTAAGTCGGAATCTTCGGATGCGAGGCGCGGTTCGCGACCGCGAGCCAGCCGATGCGCCAGCCGGGCGCCGCGAGTGGGATCTGGTAGTTCAATTGCATGCCCCACGTATTGGTTCGCTCCTCGTTGTGCTCGATCCGGGCCTGCTCGTCGAACTGCTGTGTGATCGGATTCCAGATCGCGTCCGCATACGTGACGGTATGGGTCGCCGCGAATCGGTTGTGAAGGAGCATCGCCTGGAGCGATCGCGCCCCCCCCCCTTTGCCGCTGTCGGCCGGCCACTCCTTGAGTACACCCACGCGCAGATCCACCGCGTCTCCTGACTGCTCGAGCCGCCGGCTGTTCGCGTACAACAAGTCGACGCCATCGACGGCGTGGAGCCCATTCCAGAGCATGCTGACGCCGATCGACAAATGGCGCTCCGGCATGAGGCGTCCGATCGATGCGAACGCAAACTGGTTGCCGTGCGACTCGCTCTCGGGTTGGGTCGGAACCGTCGCTGGGCCGAACGGCCCCCTAATCCCGCCACCCGGCGGCGGGGGAAGGTCTGCGACGAACACGCCGCCCGACTGTGGCGCGCGACTCGCGTCTACCTGTTGGACGGCGAGCGAGAGGGCTCCGTACCACGTGGCGTGACGGACGAGCAGCGCGAGCGGCAGTGAGCGACCACCCCCGGTCCCCTGCGAGATGGAGTACACGGTGGGTAATCCGAAGAACCGCGACGCCTGGAGCCGGGACCCGGTTGCCGGATTCACGAACGGGTCGAGCGCCGAATCCGCGAGCGCGATCGAGACGCTGGCCATTCCCAGATTGGCCGACGGGAAGATCTGAAACTGATTCCCTTGGGCCAGGGGGAGCGTCTTGACCTGAATCAGCTGCGCGCGCGCGGGAGCGATGAGACAGCAGGAGAGAACGAGGAGACGAATAGCCCTGCGGCCGACGACGGACATAAAGACCTCGACGAGGACGGGTGCCTCACCAGGATACCAAGCGAGGCCCCCGTCGCGTCACGTCCGGTTATGACTTCTGGTGCGCGCGGCGGCGGCACGGCTGTCAAGCTAGACTTGGCGGCGTGAGAATCGCGACCTGGAACGTCAACGGCATCCGCGCCCGCGCGGCCCAGTTGTGCGAATGGCTGGCCCGCGAGCGCCCCGACGTCGTCTGCCTGCAGGAGCTCAAGGCGACGTCGGCACAGATACCCGCCGAGTGCAAGGTCCGAGACTATCACGCCTTCTGGCACACGCTCAAGGGATACTCGGGCGTGTCGGTACACGTCCGGAAGGACTTGTTCGCCGTCGATCCCACGTTCAGTCATCCGTCGTTCGACATGGAATCACGCATCGTGCAGGTGGAGCACGGCAATCTCGTCATCGCGTCCGTGTATGTGCCGAATGGGGGCAAGGATTACCCCGCGAAGCTCGATTTCGTCCAGAAGCTCATCGACTGGACCATGCGCTTACACGCCGAGGGCCGCGATCTGATTCTGTGCGGCGACCTGAACATCGCGAGGACCGAGATGGACGTGCACCCCAAAGAGCGGAAACCGAATGCCGTGGGACAGCGGCCTGAAGAGCGGGCACTGTTCGCCGAGCTGCTGGGCGCGCATCTCGTCGATCTGGGGAGGCATTTCGATCCCGACAACCCGAACCTGTTCACGTGGTGGGCACCCTGGCGCAACCTCCGCGCGCGCAACATCGGATGGCGTCTCGACTACGTCCTCACGTCCCCTGCGATCGCGGCGCGGGCCTCGAGCTGCATCGTTCAAGCGGACGTCGGAACCAGCGACCATGCGCCCGTCGTGATGACGGCGACTTGAGTTTATCTTAGGGTTGTGCTGACAGTCTTTCTCCTCTCTCCGGCGAACTGCGCCGGGACGCGCGCACAACTGCTGCTCAAGAGCCAGACCAGTCCGCTCACGACGCGGCTCGCTAACGGCGGGGCGCCGCTGGGCGAGGTCTTCACGTTCATGAGCAGCCTGTACTTCCGGGGCAAGCTCGCCTACGCGACCCGTTTCGGACGCGCGTACGTGATTACGCCGGGGCGCGGGCTCGTCCCCGCCGATGTGCTGATTCGCGTCGAAGACTTACGGACGATGGCGACTGTGGAGGTCGACGAGGCCGTGCCCGCCTTTCGCGCGCCGCTGGTCCGCGACGCGACCGCGCTCAACCGCAACCTCGGGTCGACGGACCGCGTCGTCCTGCTCGGCAGCGTCGCGACGGCCAAGTACGTGGGACCGCTGCTGGAGGTCTTCGGCGAGCGGCTGCACTTCCCTGCGACGTTCGTGGGCCGAGGGGACATGAGTCGCGGTGGTCTGATGCTGCGTTGTGCCAAGGCAGGCACGCCGCTCGACTACGTGCCCGTGCGTGGCGCGGTGCTCCACGGCCCGCGGCCGCCCAAACTCGGGAAGCCGTAATCAACCAAACCAGCAGGCATCTCCCGCTTGCCGCGGCGCTTGTCTCGGTCGTCCTCTGGGCGGCCGCGTTCGTCGGCATCCGGGCCGCGGGCCGGTCGTTTTCTCCGGGGTCGTTGGCGCTCGGTCGACTTGCCATCGGCACGGTGCTGCTGGGCTCGATGGCGCTGTCCCGGCCAGTCGTCAGGCTCTCTCGGCGCGAGTTCGGCCTGCTCGTGCTCGCCGGCCTGCTCTGGTTCGGTGTATACAACGTCATGCTCAACGAAGCGGAGCGGCGCGTCGATGCCGGAACGGCGTCGATGTTGGTGTTGATCGCACCGATCTTCATCATCGCGTTGGCAGCAGCGTTCCTGAGGGAGCGGGCGACGCCCAATCTACTGGTGGGCGGCGGGCTGGCGTTCGCCGGCGTGCTGGTGATCGGATTCGCGACGTCTACCGGGCAGGCCACGTTCGTCGGTGTGATCCTCTGCCTGATCGCCGCGCTATCATCAGCGATCGGCGTCGTGGCCGAGAAACCGGTGTTGAGCCGGGTATCCGCGCTGCAGGTGACATGGATCTGCTGCACCGTCGGGATGCTGTTGTGCCTTCCTTTTGCTCCAGTACTGGTGCGCGAGCTGCGAGGTGCTCCCGCCAATGGAATTGGCTGGCTGCTGTTTCTGGGGGTATTCCCAACCACGATCGCGTTCACGACCTGGGCATACGCGCTGGCGCGCGGCTCGGCGGGACGATTAGCGGCAACCGCCTATCTCGTCCCGCCGATCACGATCGTGATGAGCTGGATCATCCTCGGTGAGATACCGAAGCTGATCGCAGTGCTCGGCGGCGCGCTCTGCCTGGTGGGCGTGTACATCGCGCGCAAAGCACCGGCCGGAACGCGGCGGGAACCGTAGAGTATTTAAGAGGGTCCCTGCTGAGACGGTTCTCATTTTTTGGGGCGATGCTATGACTATTGGCGCGATGACACTCAACGCACTGCTGCTCCTCGGTTCGTCGCAGAGTACGCCGCGCGACTCCGTCATCTACGTGCTCTCACCGTCGAGCCGCTTCGAAGTCGCAACCGGGAAATCGGGACTGTTCGGATTTGCGGGCCACGAGCACACGATTCGCGCTCGGGCATTCTCCGGCTGCATCGTGTATCGACCACAAGCCATCGCCGAGTCTCACCTCGAGATCACCGTGCCGACCGACAGCCTCGAAGTGCTGACGCCGCCGGATACGGAGGAGATCCGCAAGGTCACGGCATCGATGCGCACCGAAGTGCTCGACGTCGCGAACTATCCCGAGATCCGGCTGGTGTCCAAGCGGATCACCGGAGATTCGCGACATGTCGAAATGACCGCCGCACTCACGATCAAGGGTCAGACCCGCGAGGTTCCGGTCACGGTCGAGCTCGAGATCGCTGGCGACACCTTGCGCGCGAGCTCGAGCTTCGCGATCAAGCAGACCGACTTTGGCATCAGGCCGTTTCGCGGTGGACCGGCGGGGACGGTGCGCGTGGCGGATCGGGTGACGTTCTCGATCAGCGTGATTGCCATTCTCGAACGACGCTAGCATTGCGACGGGGTGGTCGGTTGAGGCATCTCACTAGGATCTTCAACGGAGAACCGGCCATGACGCGGTCGAGGGCATTGGTGTTCCGCGCCGCAACGTTCTTTCTCTTTCCAGCAGCACTGACGGCACAGGCGGGCGGCTACGGACCGCCCCCGACGGGCATGGGCGGCGCACGATATGGCGTCAAGGCGCCACGGCTGCCGGGCATCGAGCTCGAAGGCCCGCTGGATTCAGCATCCGCACGCGTCAAGTTGACGCTCAACGAGGACCAGGCGCGTCGCTACGCGCAGGCCTACGACTCGTTCATGGTCGCGACGCAAACGCAGCGCGACAGCGCCGCGGTGGCCACCACCAAGATGAATGCGCGCCTCGACGCGGGCGATCCGGCCGCCGCCACGTTCTACGTCGAGCGACTGCAGGAGATCGGGAAGCACCTCAAGGAGCGACAGGACAACTTCGAGGACAATCTGCGCAAGATCCTCACGAGCGAGCAGGTCAAAGCCTACCGCAAATGGCGCGAGGGGCGGCAACAGGCGATCGAGCTCAAGCAGCGTGAGGACGCGGTGCGCTGGCAGCAGGCGGCATTCGGCGGGATCATGGGTGCTGCGCCGGAGTTGAAGACGCCAGTCGCTACCGCGCCCGGCGTCACCGCACCGACGCTCGGCGCGCAGGCCGTGCGGGTCGGTCGCGCGCTCTACGTTTCCGGGCAGATCGCCACCGACAGCACCGGCTCGCTGGTCGGTGCGGATTTGCGCAATCAGGCGGTTCAGGCATTTGCAAATCTGACTGCTGTCTTAAAGGCGGCGGGCAGCATCCCGCGCAACGTGGTGGCGCTTACGATCTACGTCGTCAACTACCATCCCACCGATGAGGCGGCGATCCGCGAAGCGGGCGCGGCGTACTTCGGTACCAACGCTCCCGTCGCGACCATCGTCGGCGTGCAATCGCTGGCGCGTGAGGGCGCGCTGATTTCGGTTGCGGCGACGGCGACCGTGTCGGAAGCGTCATTTCGGCGCGAGCCATAACGACGTATCGGGCTTCGCTGGGACGCTACCTTCCCCTTGCCGACCGTCGGTAAACGCGGCATTCTCAAGACACGGGCGGCCTGATCCGCGCCCAACCTCTTCGGCTCTCCCCCAGCGAGGGCCCGTGTGAGGCAAAGGGGGGCAAACTCCCGGATCGTTGATCCATGCGAAAGCCTTTGGACGCCGCGGGGCGTCACCGCTGGGGGGTGTGTGCCCGTGGCCTATCCAAGGGATCCGACAATGCCTGCCAATAAAGACTTCAAGCGTCTCGTCCGCGCGCGCATGCAGAAAACTGGGGAGGCCTACACGGCCGCCCGTGCGCGCCTGCTCAAGACCAGCACCTCCAAGGCACCGAAGAATCCAAATACTCCCGCGATCGATTACGCCAAGCTCGCCGGCATGTCCGACGCGGTGATCAAGGCGAAGACCGGCTGCACCTGGCAGCGCTGGACCCACGCGCTCGATTACGCCGGCGCGCACGCCTGGCCGCACCGCAAGATCGCCGATTACGTGCACAAGACGTTCAAGGTGCCGGACTGGTGGACGCAAACGGTCACGGTCGGCTATGAACGGATCAAGGGGATCCGCGCCATCGGACAGCGGCGTGACGGCTCGTTCGAGGCGTCGAAGAGTAAGACTTTCAGCGCGCCGCTCGCGCGCCTGTACCGCTCATGGAGTGATGCGAAGCTGCGAGCCAAGTGGTTGCCAGACGATTGCACCGTTCGATCCGCGACGCCGCGGAAATACATGCGGATCGCGTGGGCGGATGGGACGATCGTGGTGCTCGGGTTCACCGAGAAGGGAGCCGCCAAAGCCCAAGTCGCGGTTCAACACACAAAGTTGAGCGACCGCGCGGCGGTGACAAGGATGAAAGCATTCTGGGAGGAGCGGCTGAAGGCGCTCGGGGATATCCTGCTCCCACGCAGAGACTAGCAAACCAATGGGCCAGCCCGTTGGCTGGGGCTGGCCCGCTTCTCGATCGAGGAACTCCATGCGTCTGATCCAGCTTCTTGCCTGTGCCGTTGTGCTGGCGTCACCCGTCACGGCGCAACAACGCCACACCATCACACACGAAGACGTCTTCCTGTCCAAGCGCGTCGGCTCACCCGCGATCAGTCCCGACGGCCGCTGGGTGGTCTTCAGTGTCACCGAGCCCTCGTACACAGACGGTGATCAAGTCAGCGATCTGTGGCTCGTGCCACTCGACGGCAGCACCGAGCCCCGGCGCCTGACCAACACGAAAGGCGGCGAAGGCGGCGTGGACTGGAGCCGCGACAGCCGCCGGATCGCGTTCAGCGCGCGGCGCGAAGGCGACGAGGCGTCCCAGATCTACGTGCTCGATCTGAGCGGCGGCGGTGAGGCCCAACGCGTCACGAACAGCTCGACGGGCGCCGCCAATCCGCTGTGGCGCCCGGACGGCAAGGCCATCCTGTTCTCGAGCATGGTGTATCCCGGCGCGACGACCGACTCCGCCAATCGCAGCGCGGCCGCCGAGCGCCGCGCGCGCAAGTACAACGCGCGCGTCTATGACGGCTCGCCGATCCGGCTGTGGGACCGCTGGCTCGACGACCGCAAGCCCAGCCTGTTCGTGCAGGTCCTCGAGCCCGGGGCGCAGGCGAACAGCCTCCTCGCGGGTACGCAGCTCGCCGCCGGGGCGGGATTCGGCGGCCAGCTCGGCAACAGCGGCGACGATCTGTCCGCGACCTGGACACCGGATGGCAGTGGCGTGGTGTTCGCTGCGACAACCAACCGGAGCGACTGGGCACACGCGGACGTGGTGCAGTCCCTATGGTTGGTCAGCGCCAGCGGCGGTGAGCCGCAGCGCCTCACCCAAAGCGCCGATTACGGCAGTCCCGAGTTCAGCCCCGACGGCAAGACGCTGTACGCCGGGATGACACCCTCGAACGACAAAACGTTCAACAACCGTCGCCTGGTGTCGTGGACGTGGCCCCTCTCCGCGAGCCGGTCACCCCAAGTCATCGGTGGTGGCGCTAGTCACTCCGTCGGGGGCTTCTCCGTTGCACCCGACAGCCGAGCGGTGCTCTTCCTGGCGGAGGACGCCGGCCATCAGCGCTTGTTTCGCGTGGCGTCGACCGGCGGTGGCGAGCGCGAAGTCGGCACCATGACGAGCGGGACGTTCAGCGCGCTCCAGGTCGCGACCGGGGGGGGGACCACTGGCAATGTCGCTCGCCTCGCCGGCGTGTGGGAAAGCGCGACGAATCCTCCGGAGATTGTGCGCATCGATCCGGCCACCGGTCGCTGGACGGTGCTCACGAAGTTCAACACCGAGCGCGCGGCGCGCATCGATTGGCAACCGCTGCGTGAGTTCTGGTTCACCGCGAAGAGCGGCAAGCGGATTCACTCTTTCATCTCGCTGCCGCCCGCCTTCGACTCGACGCGCCGCTATCCGCTATTCGTACTGATCCACGGCGGCGCGGCCAATATGTGGACCGACAACTTTGGGCTGCGCTGGAACCCGCATCTGCTGGGCGCGGCGGGTTACGTCGTCCTGATGAGCGATTACCGCGGCTCGACCGGATACGGCGAGCAGTTCTCGCAAGACATCCAGTTCGATCCGCTCGAAGGACCGGCGAACGACATCAACGAAGCCGCCGATTCCGCGATCGCACGCTATCGGTTCATCGACGCCGGCAAGCAGGTCGCCGGCGGCGCGAGCTACGGCGGCCATCTCACCAACTGGCTCGCGGCCACCACCACGCGGTATCGCGCGCTCGTGAGTCACGCCGGCCTGTGGGACCTCGAGACGCAGTGGGCGACCAGCGATTTCAACTACGATCGCGAGCGCAACGTCGGCGGACCGCCGTGGGAAGACAATCAGCTCTGGCGGACGCAGAGCCCGATGCGGCGCGCCAAGAACCTGCGCACGCCGGTGCTCGTCTCCGTCGGCGAGCGGGACTTCCGGGTCCCAATGAACAACGCGCTCGAGTTCTGGACCGCGCTCCAGCGCCAGCAGGTCCCCAGCCGGCTCATCGTGTGGCCGGACGAGAACCACTGGATTCTGAAGGGAGAGAACAGCCGCTTCTTTTATAAAGAGGTCGCGGCTTGGCTCGCGCGCTGGCTCAGTGAGCCGAGCGCCAGCGGCCAGTGAGGAGGAGTCTTTACTCGTACATCTTGTCGGGGTTCGCCTTCGCAAGCTCGACCAGAAACTCGGCGAGCTTCGTTGTGACGACCTCGACGTAGCGTTGCCCCTTCTCCGCAGTCGCTTTCGCCGGGTTCCCCACGCCGGTGTCGTCCGTCACGGCGGTCCATTTTCTCGGCGCCCACGCCCAGCCTTCACGGAACGCCGAGATCTTGAACTGCTTCGCCTTGCCACTGCCGGCCTCGCTCAGCGGCAGAACCAGTTCCGGCGCGACGTGCTGCATCACGCTCGTCTCCATCTCGCCGGCATGATCACCCACGTCTGAGAAGTAGGACTTGAGATCCACGACCTTGTACCAGTTGACCGTGCACAGGAACACCGAGACCTGCGGCTGGATCTCGCGAATCATCTGGCGGAAATCGTTGCCGCCGTGCCCATTCAACACGACCAGCTTGGCGATCCCCTGCCCCGCCAGAGACGCCGCGACGTCGCGCAGCACCAGCGCCTGTGTGCTGGGATTCATGTTGATGCAGAGCGGGATGTCGAGCTGCCCGGTGTTCACACCGAACGGCACGACCGGAAGGACCACGACCTTGGCCCCCTGCTGCCAGGCGCGCTCGGCGGCGCGGGCCGCGATCACTTCGGTCTGGACGTTGTCGGTGGAGTACGGCAGATGGAGGTTATGAGCCTCGGTCGCACCCCAGGGCAGGACCGCGACTTCGTAGCGCGTGTCGCGAACGGTCTTCCACGTCAGCTGATCGAGGAGATACGGTGGCTTGGGCATCAGGCGGGAACCGGACTTCTCAGGTCCGCGAGAATCGCGCGCCGGGCAAACAATGCGCAGGGTAACCCGATCAGGAACAGGTGGACGACGATACTCATGCCGACCCACAGCGGATCCACGCGCTGCAGAATCCGCTGCGGCGACACGCCGCGCTTGATCGCCCAGAACACGCAGGCGTACACGATGTCGAACGTGCCGGCCACGAGGCCGCCGGCGAGCACGAAACGCCAGGCTTGGTTCACGTGGTCCACTCCAGGATGCGGCGTTGCCGGCTGCTCTCGAGCGCCAAGATGAGCCCGCGCATCACGTCCAGCGACCATTCCGGTGTCACCGCCAGCGTTGCTGTGCCGAGCATGACGTCGCGCACGTTTGCGTAGTACTGCGCGAAGCTCGCACGAAGCGTTGGAACTGTGCGCGTCCCGCCCGGCGTCACCAGCCGGCCGTACAGCTCCGGCGGCTCGGCATCCCAATCCGGCTCGGCGGGCGTGCGGCCCTCCTTGAGTGCGGCTTCCTGCGGATCCATGCCGTACTTGATGAACGTGCCCTCGCTGCCGTGTACGATCCAAGTCGGCCCCACCGGCTGCGCCAACATGGACGCCCGCAGGAGCGCTCGCACGTTCGCGTAGTGTAAAGTGACGTCGAATGCGTCGTCGACGGTCGCCACCTCCCGCTCGACCCGAATATCAGCGCCGATCGCCTCGGGAATGCCGAACAACAACAGTGCCTGATCGAACAGATGCGGCCCGATATCGAACCAGACGCCGGAGCCGGGCAGCTGCTCCTCGCGCCAGGCGTTCCGCTTGCGCTCTGGGCGAAACCGGTCGAAATGCGACTCAAACGTCACGACGCGGCCGAGTGCGCCCTCCGATACGACCTTCAGCACCGTCGCGAAGTCGCCGGTGTAGCGCCGATCCTGATAGACCGTGACCACGCGTCGTTGTCTGTCCGCGAGCTCCACCAGCTCCTCGGCTTCCGCCATGGTCGTGGTGAACGGTTTATCGACGACGACGTGCCTGCCCGCAAGCAAACACTGCTTCGCAATCGGATGATGTGATGTGTTTGGCGTGGCGACGACGACGAGATCGACCGGCCGCTTCAAAAGGTCGTCGACACCGCGCACGAATTCGACATCGCTATAGAGCGGGTCGGGTGCGCCGTGGCGTTGCACGATGGTGGTAAGCCGAAGGCCTTCCACGGCGCGAATGACCGGGGCGTGGAAGACCTTCCCCGCGAAGCCGAAGCCGACCAGGCCGACGTTCAGCGCTCGACCGGCGTTTTCCAATCGCTCGTCATGATGAAGAGGGGCGCTCCGTCGAATTGATAGATCGGCCGCAGCCGTTCGGTGTTGTAGTACTTCGAGACGTCCACGACTTTTTTCTCGGACGTCACGCTGGCCAGCGGGACGCTGTCGTAAAAGCCGCGGTGAATGCTGACGAGCCGGCCGTATTCTTTCCGATTCACGAGATCGAGCGCGAGGTTGCCGAACGCCATCGGGACGATCGAGTCGAGTGCGTCGGGATCGCCGGAGCGCACCAGATAGCCAAGGCGCTGGTTGACCACGTCGATGCGCCGGCCGTTGTTGAGCTTGGCCGAGGCCTCTTTGAGCGCCGCGCCGATGCGGTCGCCGATGCCGCCGAGCTTGCGGTGGCCGTACATGTCCGTCTCCTCGCTCTCGAAGCTCATCGCTTCGTGCGCCGTGAGGCGCGCACCTTCGGAGACCAGCACCACCGAGTAGCGGCTCGGATTGCGGTTGCGGTCCGTCGTGAGCAGCTCGGCCAGGTGCTCGACCGCGACCGGGTATTCGGGGATCACGCAGCGGTCGGCGGCCCCCGCCATCGTCGGCAGCAGCGCCGTGAAGCCGGCATAGCGGCCGAATACTTCGATCACCAGAAACCGTTCGTGCGAGCCGGCCGAGGTGCGCAGCCGGTGCGTCAGCTCGATCGTGCGCGTCACGCAGGTGCTGAAGCCGATGCAGTAGTCGGTTCCGTAGACATCGTTGTCCATCGTCTTCGGGATCGCGACGACGTGGACCCCTTCATCATTCAGCCGCTTCCCGTAGCTCAACGTGTCGTCCCCACCGATCGGAATCAGCACGTCGACGCCGATGTGCTCGAGATTCTTGAGCACGTCCTTCGTCGTGTCATTGACCTTTTCGGTATAGGTGCCGACGAGATGGGCCGGGACCCGCTCCTTAGGCAGGTGACTCGGCCTCGTGCGCGACGTGTGGAGGAACGTGCCGCCCGTGCGTCCGGCGCGATTGACAATCGCCTCGGTGAGCGGGAGGACGCTGTCCGCGTTGTCCGCGCCTTTCTCCCTCGAGTAGTCCACGAGTCCGCCCCAGCCGTGCCGGATACCGACGACTCTGTAGCCGTCGCGCAGCGCGCGGATCGTGATCGCGCGAATGGCAGGATTGAGTCCCGGGACGTCGCCGCCGCCGGTCAGGATGCCGATTGTGCCTTTTCCCATAGTGCCGGAGAACATAAGCGAATCAGGGTACGACAGAAGAGGACGGCAGCGGCCTAGTGGTTGGTGGCGATCACGCTGTCGTAGTTGCGGTCCGGCAGGTACAGGATCTCGATCCGGTCGCCCGCCCTCCAGCGGTCGGCGACGACCGGCAACGTGAGGTCGCTGCCCCGCCACGTCCGCCCGTCGGCGGTGAATTCGTAACGCACGCGTATGACCTTCACGTGGAAGCCGAGATCCTCGGGCCGGAACTCGATGATCTCGGCCAGCGCGGGCGTGCCGAGCTCGAAGAATCGGCGCAGCCGTCGCTTGCGCGACCGCGCGATGCTGGCGAACACCAGGGGGAGGATCCCGGCGGTAGCGACCGAGAGGAAGATCACGCCGAGCACATCGGCGAAACCCCAGCGTTCGTCCGGCGGACTCGTCGGATCCATCCACTGCCACGGACTGTACGCAACCTCCTTGAACCGTATCAGCGTGGTCCCGGCCAGCTCCCGCGGAGCGGGACCCAGACTGGCGAGCGAGCGTGCCGCCTCGCGCACGAGCGCCGGCGGCAGATTCACCTCCGCGCCCAGCGCTTCGATCCCGCCGATGGTCATCGCTCCGGTGCTGGTCGGCTGCGACGCCTCCAGCTCCGTCGCGCGGCGCACGATCTCCTGAACCTCGCCCGTATCGAAGCGACGGGTGGGTGGTGCGCCGGTCGTGGTGAGATCGGCGATCAGATCCTGGGGCGTCGCCGTGCGTTGGTCGTGGCTCAGCGCCAAGCCGCGCGCGAGCGCGGCCTCCATGTGAGCGCCTAACTCAGTCAGCCGCGCCCGATGCTCCTGCGGAACGTCGCGAAAGCTGCCGGCGCGCACCGCTTCCTCGCCGGGCCAATGGCCCGGCGGCAGCACCGCGCCGATCAACATTTCGTACGTGAGCGCGGCGAGGCCGTAGACGTCGGTGCGCGCGTCGAGGTCAGCGAGGCCGCCGGCTTGCTCGGGACTCATGTACCCGGGCGTGCCAAGCGGGAATCCGGTCTTCGTCAGATTCGGACCGCTGGCGCTGGTGATTGCCTTCGCGATTCCGAAATCGGCGACGATCGGATGCCCTTCGGCGAACAGCACGTTCTCGGGCTTGATGTCCCGATGCAGGATTCCCATCCGATGCGCGTATGTGAGCGCGTCGGCGACGCGGCCGGCGATTGTCAGCGCTTCGTGCGGCTCGAGGCGCCGGGTTGTCGCGAGCCGCTGGCGCAGCGAAGGTTCGGGCAGAAACGGCATCACGTAGTAGAGGAAACCCGCCGCCTCGCCGGAGTCGTAGAGCGGGAGGATGTGCGGGTGGGTCAGTCGCGCCGCGATCCGGATCTCTTTCAGAAACCGCTCGGCCCCGACGTGCGCGGCGAGCCCGGGGAGCAGCACTTTCAGCGCGACGTCGCGTTGGTGGCGGGCATCGAAGGCGTGATACACCGTCGCCATTCCCCCCTGCCCCACGGTGCGGCGCAGGTCGTAGCGACCGGCAAGCGCGGACGCCAGCTGATCTGGTAGTTGGCCCGACACGAGCAATCAATATACGGGAGGACTCATGTCACCGGCGCTGTTACTCAGTCTCGCGACCCTGACGAGCGTGCAAGCCGATTCGTCGAGTGACGCCGCGGTGCGTCGCACGATCGAGCAGCATTACTTCGCGGCGCACGCGACAGGCAGTGGCGAGCCGCTGCGCGGGGTGTTCGTCGAGGATGGACGGATGTTCTGGGCCGCCGACGGACAGCTGCGCAATCGCACGAGCAGCGACTACATCAACGGTTTTTCAGGCAGGCCGGCTGCGGATGAATCCCAGCGCCGCCGCAAGATTCTCGCGGTCGATGTCACGGGCGATGTCGCGGTCGCCAAAGCCGAACTCGACTATCCCGAGGTCCGGCTCGTCGACTACTTCATCCTCGTGCGGGCGGGCGGGGAGTGGAAGATCGTGAGCAAGGCGTTCCAGCGGTTTCCCAAGACCCCGCCTAATCGCTAGCGGACGGTCCCGTTTGCACTCATCGCTGTTTCGGGACATGTTCGGTCGAGCCACGATGCGGCGCATTCTCCTCGCAGACGCTGACGCGTTCTACGTCGCGGTCGCGCGCGCCGTCGATCCCGAGGGCGCCGGCCGCGCGACGCTACTGATCGTCGGCGGCTCGCGCGACAGCCGTGGCGTGGTCTGCTCCGCCTCGTACGAAGTCCGCAAGTACGGCGTCCGCTCGGCCATGCCGATCGCCTGCGCGCTGCGGCTGTGCCCCGACGCCACCTGCGTCCCCGTTCCGTTCAAAGCCTGCTGGCAGAAAAGTCGTGAGATCCGGCAGGTCTTGCAACAGTTCACGCCCGTCGTCGAGGGGGCGAGTGTCGACGAGTGGTACCTCGACATGACGGGAACCGAGGGCATCTACCAGCACGAACCGTTGGCAACGACCGCGCAGCGCATCCGCGAGCGCGTGCGCGCTGAGACGGGGCTGACGCTATCGATTGGCGGGGGCACGAACAAGCTGATCGCCAAGATGGCGGTCGATCGCGCCAAGCCGAGCAGTGGCGGGGATGGTGTGATAATCATCGAACCGGGGGCAGAGGAAGCGTTCTTACGAACCTGCACCCTCGCCGAGATCCCGCTGGTCGGTCCCAAGTTCCAGCAGCGCCTGGCGCAGCACGGGCTGGTGAGGGTCGAAGACGTGCTGCGCTACAATGGCGCCGCCCTCGAGCAGTGGATGAGCAAGCGCGAGGCGGCGTGGCTGTTGGCTCGCGTGCACGGCCGAGACGACAACACGGTCGCCCATCGCGTGATGAACAAGGGGATCAGCCGCGATGAGACGTTCGGGAAGGATCTGAGCGCCGATGCGGACATCGAGCGCGAGCTGCTCAGACTGGTGACACGGGCGGCCGCGGACATGCGCGGCGACGGGCTCACGGCCCGCACGGTGGCGGTGCGGCTGCGGGATTGGGACTTCACGACGCGCGCGACGCAGCGGACGTTGCCCGAGCCGGTTGTGTCCGATCGCGTGATCCTGCGCGTCGCCCACGAGCTGCTCGCGAAGCTGCGCCAGGCGCGACGCGTGCCGGCGCGGTTGGTGGGTGTGCGGCTCTCGGGGCTGACGAGGGCTCAGGACCGCGACCAAATGGCGCTATTGGGATCGGACGAAACCGAACGCGACCGCGGCCTGGCGCGCGCCATCGACCGGGTACGCGGGAAGTACGGACCCAAGAGCATCATCCCCGGCGGGCTCGCGCCGGAGCCACCAACGCCGCCCGGGGGCGCCGCGTAGACAAGCATGACCTCCAAACTCACTCGCCGCGAGATGTTGGAGCGCGTGGCCGCCGGCGCCGCCTCCCTCGTTGTCTCCCAGTCGCTGATGAGTCTCTCCCCCGCGCTCGGCGACGGCGATGCCGCGTGCGTGCTCACCGCGGGGCTGACAGAAGGTCCGTTCTTTGTAGACGAAAAGCTCAACCGCTCCGACATCCGTACTGATCCCACGACTGGCGTCGTTTCCGCAGGCGTGCCGCTCGCCCTGACGTTCAACGTCGAGCGCCTGGTCGATGGTGTGTGCACACCGCTGCCGGGGGCGTACCTCGACGTATGGCATTGCGATGCCGGCGGTGTGTACTCCGATGTGCAGGGAGCGGCCGGGCACGAATTCCTGCGCGGCTATCAGGTCACGGACGCCAAGGGAGTGGCTCGGTTCGCTACCGTGTACCCTGGGTGGTATTACGGTCGCCCGGTGCACATCCACTTCAAGCTGCGGCTGTACGCGGGTGAGCGGGAAACGTACGAATTCACGTCGCAGTTTTTTTTCGACGAAGCACTCACCGACAGAGTCCACGCGCAGGCCCCCTACGCGACCAGGGGTCAGCGTCACACCCGCAACAGCTCAGACAGGATCTACAACGGGCTATCGAGCGCGGAGAAAACGGGGTTGACGCTCCAGACCGCGCCGAGTGGCGACGGGTACCATGGCGTGATCACCCTGCGCGTGCAGACCGGATAGACCGCACGTTCGAGGCAGCCTATAGCGCGACTTGAATCCCGGCCGTGAGAATCCGGTCGGTTTTCTTGAACGTCGGCTCAGGTTGGTTGTCGAAGCGAATCACATACGACAATCGCAGACCGATCTTGCTCGAGAGCGGCGCGACGAGTGCCGTCTCGGAATTCAGCCGGTAGTCGGTGGACGTCTCGAGATTGGCAATCCATTCCAGCGATTGCGTAAACGACGCGGCGCTCGCGAACGAGTGCTTGAAGAGTGCCGCGGTACGCGTCGCGGCGAACGAGCGCTCGAGCGGCGCGGTGGTGCGTTCACTTTGCAGCGTAATCGCGCCCTCGAGTCCGAGGGTATCACGCGCGGATTGCACCAGTCCCCAGGTGAGCCCCGGACCGCCGCTCCAGCGCGAGGCCAACCCGGCGAACGGGTCCCGCTGGTATGCCGCGAATACGTACACGCCGATGCGGGGCGATACCGCGCGCGCGACGCGCACACCGGCATCGTACGATTCCGTGGTGCGTGTGCCGCCAGTCTCGCCATACAGGACCTTGGCGTTCTGGGCCACGCTCCATTTGTTCTTTTCCCAGGTCGCCTTCTCCCCCAGGTTCGCGCTCATGAAGTCCGAGTTTCCGGATGCGTTCACGAGTCCGGCATCGAGCGTCAACGTTTTCTTGGCTTGACCAGTTAGGCCCGAGGCGGCGCAAAGCGCGCCGGCGAGCAGCATGAGTGTGCGCATGGTGCGAGTACAATGCGACGCGTGGAACGTTCCATCAAGGTTGCTCGAGCCAGGCCCGCCCCAAGGCATTCGGGCTGCCTTCGATCCGCGCACTGGGACGCTCGAACCCCGCGATCACAACCGTGGCCCCGAAGGGCCCCGATGGCCGCTGAACCGCCACGCGGACGGTGTCGCCCAAGCGCAGCCGCTGGAGGACGCCTCGGAGTTCCGGCCAGGTCGTGACGCGCGCGCCGTTGATACTGACGAGCCGGTCGCGGCTGTGCAGTCCTGCCCTGCCCCAGCTGCTGTTGGGATTGGAGATCAGCAGCCGGAGATTGCCGTCGCCGGATTCGAACCCAAAGATCCGTAGGTCCCGCTCCGCCTCGCCGTTGTATACGGCCGGCGCCCAGCTCACGCTCGCGCGCCACCCCATCACGGCCAGGTAACGGTTGTAGTCGAGCGGCGCGGCACCGCGCACGTACGTATCGAAGAACGGCGTGACGTCGCACCCGCATGTCTCTTCCACCGCCCGCTCGATCGCACGCCCGTCGAGACGTTGATCCGCGCGGGCAAACAGCAGGCGCATCACGTCGTCCATCGAGCGGCGGCCGCCCGTGCCGTCACGCACGATGAAGTCGAGCATGGCGCCCAGCAGCTCGCCGTGGAGATGGGTGCTCGCGCTGTAGTCGCCCAGCGCCCCTGGCTCGGCGTTGTACGCGACGCGGCTGATCGACTCGGCCGAGAAGCGCTCGTAGGCGGGATTGCCGAGATAGCGCGACAGCAAGCGCTCGAGATGCGCGACGCGGGTCGAGTCCTGGAGCGGCATGCCGGCGCGCCGGAGCAGAAGATCCGAGTAGAAGATCGTGAGTCCTTCACTGAACCACAGACTCGAGACCGGTGGCTGCGTGCGGTAGTCGATCTCGCGATACTCGACCGGCTTGATCGCCATCAGGTTCCAGGTGTGGATGAACTCGTGCGCCGTTTCTTCGATTTCCTCGTTCGGGTCTCGCGCGAGGTTGTCGCTGCGCGCGCCCAGACTGACGGAATTGGGATGCTCGAGGCCGCCGTACGCTCCGTCCTGGAATTGGAACGTGTATTCGCGGTACGGGGCGCGACCGAACAGCGCGAATGTCTGCGCGACCATGCGCTGAATTCCGGAAACGAACGCGACCGTGTCGAACGGCGTCGCATCAGGCAGCGGCCAGTACACGATGCGATGCGGCACGCCGCCCTCGACAAAGCTCCATTCGCGCACGTGCCCGGCGAGAATGGGCGACTCCATCAGCGCCGCGGCGTTGGCAGCCGCGTACACGCGGGGATCTCGCGTGCGCTCGAGTCCGGTTGCGACGCGCCAGGGGCGCGGCAGATCGAGCGTCACCGTCATCGGCATGCGCTCGGCGCCGAGCAGGTACATGAACGCATGCGGCCCGCCGAGCAGGCCGCCGGTCGGCGTGAGGAACGGCCGCCACGACGCTCGCGGCAGCGGCTGCGCGGGTGGCAGTGCGATGCGGTAGCGGACGCGCACGTCACCCTTGGGGGTAATCACCTGCCAGACGGCGCTATCGACCTTCGAAACCACTGCGGAACTGGGCTCGACGGAGAATCCCCTGACGTAGCGGAAATAGCGGTCGTCGTACTCGGGGTGCGCCGCCATCGCAAGGCGCAACGTGTCGTTGACGGTGCGCAACCGGATCTCGACGCTCCAGCCGGAGAGGTCGGTGCTGTCGACACGCAGGAAGTAGTTGATGACCGGCTTCAGCGCTGGGTGTGGCTTGGGGATCGCGCACAGGGCGAGGAGGACGGCGATGTGCATTCTCATGTCGATTAGACGACGACGGGTGCGAATTCGTTTGAATCGCACACGGTTTTTCCTATACTAGACCGTGACCCCGTCGATGGTTGTTCTCCTCGTTGCGAACGCAGTCCCGGTTCTTGGCGTGCTGTTCCTGGGTTGGACGGTGTTCCCGCTCGTTCTGCTTTACTGGCTTGAAAACGTGGTGGTTGGCGGCTTCAACGTGGCCAAGCTGGTCTTCGCCAAGCCCGGCGAGCCGGTGTTCTGGGCGGCCAAGCTGTTTCTCGTGCCGTTCTTCATGGTTCACTTCGGCGGGTTCACATACGTCCACGGCGCGCTCGTGCTGGCGCTGTTCGGTCCCAAGGGCACCTCAGCGTTCGATCTCCTGCACGCGGTGCCGGCCGCGATTCGCGCGAACCAGCTCGGCTGGGCCGTGCTCAGCCTGGTGCTGAGTCACGGCCTTTCCTTCTATTGGAACTACATCCGCAATGGCGAATTCCAGCGGGCGTCGCTGCAGGCGCTGATGATGCACCCGTACGCCCGCGTGTTCATCCTCCATTTCACCGTGCTGTTCGGGGGCTGGATCGTGATGCTGCTGGGCTCCCCCACACTGGCGCTGGTCCTGCTCGTGGTGCTGAAGACCGCCGCCGATCTGCGAGCGCACCGGGCGGAGCGACGCAAGTTTGGGCCCGCCGACCACCTTGACTTTCGTGGGCTTCCAGGGAACATTGTTACCAGAGCGAAGTAGCCAGTGACCGACACGAGGACCTGGGGCGACGTCTCCAGTCCTCGTTTTTGTTTGCGGGTCTCGCTCGACCGGCGCCGGAAACACAGTACGCGGCGCACACATGTGACGCCGCGCGACGCCGGGAACAGTTATTCAGGAGTTTCGACAGATGGCACGTATCACCGGTACCGTGAAGTGGTTCAATGATGCGAAGGGGTTCGGTTTCATCACGCCCGAGAACGGCGAGAAGGACTGCTTCGTGCATCACACCGCGATTCAGGCCGAGGGCTACAAGTCCCTGACCGAAGGCCAGCGGGTGGAGTTCGACATCGTGCAGGGCCAGAAGGGCCCGGCGGCGCAGAACGTGGTCAAGCTGTAACCACCGCGGTACGTCAGAAAACGGAGCGGCGCCCCTTAGCGGGCGCCGTTTTGTTTGGGCCCTCTTGCGGCAGTCGAACACCGGGATACCGTTCAGCATGACCCGCTTACGGTTTGCGCTGGTCTCGGTGGCGATCCTGGTGTCCGGATCGGCCTGCGGTGGTCAATCTCAGCCTGGCGGTGCGCAACCGTACGATCGCGAAAGACTCACACCCGAAGAATTCAATCAACGCGCGTTCCTCTCCGCGTACGAGGCGGTCGAGTCATTGCGGCCGATCTGGCTGACCCGGCGCGGACCGGATGGCGCCGTTCAGGTCTATGTCGATGAAAACCACATGGGCGGTGTCGAAGTGCTCCGATCGGTTCGGCTCCTGAATGTCGCGCTGCTCCGGCACATGGACGGCATCCAGGCGAGCGCCCGATACGGGCTCGGCCACGACCAGGGAGCCATTTTGATTACGACACGCGCGGCTGGCCGCTGACGAAGCGTTTCTGACGTTGTAGACAACGCCGCACGCCGCTGATACTTTCGCGGCCCATGTCCCCATTCCTCGCCGAAGTCCTCGGCACCATGCTGCTCATCATCTTGGGCGACGGCGTCGTCGCCAACGTCGTCCTGAACCGCACCAAAGGCCAGAACTCGGGCTGGATCGTGATCACCGCCGGCTGGGCGTTCGCCGTCACCGTCGCGGTCTACGCCGTCGGCACGTTCAGCGGCGCGCACCTGAATCCCGCCGTCACGATCGGCCTCGCGTCGATCGGCAAATTCGCCTGGGCCTCCGTGCCCGCCTACATCGCGGCGCAGATGCTCGGCGCCTTCCTCGGTGCTGGTGTAGTCTGGCTCGCCTATTGGCCCCACTGGGCGGCGACGCCGGACCCGGGATCGAAGCTGGCCGTGTTCTGCACGGGCCCCGCGATCCGGAACCCGGGCTCGAACATCGTCACCGAGATCGTCGCGACCGCGGTCCTGGTGCTCGGCGTGCTCGCCATCCTGACCCCGAAGAATCTGAATCCCGAGTATGGCTGGAACGTGGGATTCGGTCCCGCGCTGGTGGGCGTGATCGTCTGGGCCATCGGCCTGTCGCTCGGCGGCCCGACCGGGTACGCGATCAACCCGGCCCGCGATCTGGGCCCCCGCCTCGCGCACGCCGTTCTGCCGATCGCGGGCAAAGGAAGCTCGGACTGGGGCTACGCCTGGATTCCGGTCGCCGGTCCGATCATCGGCGGGGTGATCGCGGCCCTCCTCTATAAGGCGTGGTGGCCAGCGTGACGTACATCCTCGCGCTCGACCAGGGCACGACGTCGTCGCGCACGATCGTGTTCGATCATGCGGGCAGCGTCGTCGCGTCCGCCCAGAAAGAGTTTCGCCAGATCTTCCCCAAGCCCGGCTGGGTGGAGCACGACGCGAACGAGATCTGGGTGACGCAGCTGCACACGGCCCAGGAGGTGATGCAGAAAGCCGGACTGCGCGCCGCTGACATCGCCGGCATCGGGATCACGAACCAGCGCGAGACGACGGTCGTCTGGGACCGCGACACCGGCACGCCCATTCACAACGCCATCGTCTGGCAGGATCGTCGCACCGCCGGCCGCTGCGACCAGCTCAAGGCGCGCGGCAAGGCGCCGGTCATCAAGCGCAAGACCGGCCTCGTGATCGACGCCTATTTCTCCGGCACCAAGCTCGAATGGATTCTCAAGAACGTCCCCGGGGCGCGCGCCAAAGCGAAGGCGGGTAGGCTCGCCTTCGGCACGATCGACACGTGGCTGATGTGGAACCTGACGGGCGGCCGAGTGCATGTGACCGATCCGAGCAACGCGTCACGCACGATGCTGTTCAATCTCAAGGGCGACTGGGATGCCGAGCTGTTGAAAATGCTCGGCGTACCGCGTTCCGTGTTGCCGGACGTGAAATCATCGAGCGAGGTCTACGGCGAGACGACGCTGCTCGGGGGGGGGGGCTCGATTCCGATCGCCGGGATCGCGGGTGATCAGCAGGCGGCGCTGTTCGGGCAAACGTGCACGCAGCCGGGTATGGTGAAGAACACCTACGGCACCGGCTGCTTCATGCTCATGAATACCGGGACGAAACCGATCGCGTCGAAGCACAACCTGTTGACGACGGTGGCGTGGCGCATCGGCAACCGCACCGAGTACGCGCTCGAAGGCTCGATCTTCATCGCCGGCGCCGTGGTGCAGTGGCTGCGCGACGGGCTCGGCATCATCAAGTCGTCTTCCGACGTCGAGGCGCTCGCCGCCCAGGTCACCGATCCGGACGGCGTCTATCTCGTCCCCGCGTTCGCCGGCCTCGGCGCGCCGCACTGGGACCAGTACGCGCGCGGTCTGGTCGCGGGTGTCACACGCGGCACCACGGCGGCGCACCTCGCGCGCGCGGCGCTCGAAGGCATCGCGTTCCAGGTCGCCGACGTGCTGCGGGCCATGCAAGCCGACGCCAGGATCAAGCTGAAAGAGCTGCGCGTCGACGGCGGCGCGTCGGCCAACAACCTGCTCATGCAATTCCAGTCGGACCTGCTCGACGTCCCCGTCGTACGGCCCAAAGTCACCGAGACCACGGCGCTCGGCGCCGCGTATCTCGCCGGGTTGGCGGTCGGGTTCTGGAAGGACCAGAAGCAGATCGCCGCGCAGTGGCAGGTCGATCGGCGGTTTACTCCGAGCATGAAATCCGCGCAGCGCAAGCGGCTCGAAGCGGGGTGGCGCAAGGCGCTCGATCGCGCAAGACGCTGGGAGGAAACAGCCTAGCATTCTCTTGCGTCTGCGGGCCGGAAGTGAATGTTGTTGCGTCTTTTCAGGCGAACTTCCGTGCACGTGTGGGAGAAAATCGTCCGGTCACTGCGCAGGCTCCGCCTCGACACCATGAGGACCAGGTTCGTGGTCTTCACGGTGCTGGCGACGCTGCTGTCCACCCTCGTCATGACCGTCGTGTTGTACGGACGGAACAAGCGAGCCCTCAGCGATCGACTGGGCAGCGAGCTCAGCGGCTTGAGCTCCGAAGCGGCCCGCGAGATGGGGGCCTGGGTCGACCAGCGCGTGTACGACTTACGGCTGCGGGCGGCGCCCTACGTCGTGTCCGACAATCTCGCGCAGGTGGCGGCGGGTGGGCGGGGAGGAACGCAAGGCCTCGCGCGCCTGCGCGACTACCTCAATTCGATTCGCCAGAACCTCCCCGGCCACGAAGGGCTTGCCATCATGGACGGTGCCGGGCAGGTCCTGACGAGCAGCGGGAGCCGGACCGGCTTCCGTCTCTCCACCGATCGGCTGAACGCCCTGCGGACCCGCGACGCGCTCGTCGCGGATCCGTCATGGGATGCGAGCATCAACAAGGCCGCCATCGTGCTCGTCGTACCGATCCGCCGGGATGACGGCCTGTTTCTCGGCGTGATGGGCGCGAAGATCAACCTGGACGGCGTGCGCGACACGCTGCAACAGCTCGCCGGAGCCTCGTCACGCCGGATCTCCATCATCACCGAGCAGGGTCGCGTGGTGATCAGCTCGGCGGGCAACCCTGCAGACGTGATGAAGACCGCGCTGCCGGAAGCGGCCACGCGCGATCTCGTGGAGCGCGAAGGGCGACCCGTCGTCCAGGCCCGAGCCGGAGGCCCTGAAGTCGCGGCGGTGCTGCGACGGATCCCGCAGCTGCGCTGGGCGGCCGTCGCCGAAGCGCCGCGCAGTGAAGCGACGCGCGCGGCGAGCGCACTTCGCTCCCAGACCGTGCTGCTGTTGATCCCACTGCTCCTGGGCATCAGTCTCCTCGCGTTCATCGTGGGTGTCGCGCTCACCCGCCCCCTCGAACGACTCACCGAGGCGGCCGCGCGTGTGGCGGCAGGCGACCTCTCGGCGGAGTTTCCTGCGGGGAGCGCCGGCGAAGTCGGCTACCTGACGCGGGCGTTCAATACCGTGGTTTCGCGACTGCGGGAGAAGGAGAGTCACGGTGAGCTGGAGAAGCTGTCGCTCACCGATGCCCTGACGGGGCTCTACAATCGCCGGCACCTCATGGGCACGCTGGCGAGCGAGGTCCAGCGCTCACGGCGCCAGCGTCGTTCGTTCACCGTGCTACTCGCGGATGTCGACAAATTCAAACAGTACAACGACACGCATGGCCACCTGGCCGGTGATGCGGCGCTCGTCAAGATTGCCGAAGTGTTCCGGAGAACGACGCGGGCCGTGGACTGCGTGGCCCGCTACGGCGGCGAGGAATTTGTCGTCATGCTGCTCGAATGTCCGATCGCGACGGCCGTGCATGTCGCCGAGCGGATTCGCGCGCGCGTCGCCGATCAGGACCTCGGCGAGGGCAAACTCACCGTGTCCGTCGGTCTGGCCGAGTACCCCGAGGGCGGAGACACGCCAGAAGAGCTGATCGCGACCGCAGATGCCGCCATGTACCAGGCAAAGAGCTCCGGACGTAACCAGGTGGTGGTCGCCGGCGCGACGGAGCAGCCGCCGCCGGAGAAAAAAGCCCGCCGGAAGCGAGAAACGTCCGCCTAAAGATCGCCTGACCCAACTGGCGCGCCTGCCACAATTGCGCCAGAATCCCGGCCATGGAAGTCATCATCCAGCGCGATTACGAGTCCATGAGCAGGGTCGCGGCGCAGCTCGTCGTCGAATTGCTCAACACCAAGCCAAACGCCATCCTCGGCATGGCGACCGGATCGACGCCCCTCGGCCTGTATCAGGAGCTGGTGCGGCTCCATGAGAAGGAACAGCTCGACTTCTCGCGCGTGACGACGTTCAATCTCGACGAGTACGTCGGCCTGAACGTGACGCACCCGCAGAGCTATCACCATTTCATGCACGAGCACTTCTTCCGCCACGTCAACATCCCGCCGCACAACATCAACATTCCCTCAGGGACGACCAGCAATTACCCCGCGTTCTGCCAGTGGTATGAAAAGCGCATCGTGGAGTGCGGCGGGATCGACCTGCAAATCCTGGGGATCGGCTCGGATGGGCACATCGGGTTCAACGAGCCCACGAGCTCGCTGAGCTCGCGCACCCGGCTCAAGACGCTCTCCAAGCAGACCATCGACGACAATGCGCGCTTCTTCGAGCGGCGTGAGGATGTGCCGGTCTACGCCATCACCATGGGCGTCGGCACGATCCTCGAAGCCCGCAAGCTGGTGCTGGTGGCGAGCGGCAAGTCCAAGGCCACGGCGATTGCCCAGGCGGTGGAGGGGCCGGTGACGAGCATGGTGACCGCGAGCGCACTGCAGCTGCACCGCGACGCGATCGTGATCGTGGACGAAGCGGCAGCCGCCGGCCTCAAGATGCGCGACTACTACGAATTCATTTACGCGGCCAAACCCGCCGCGCCGAGGGGCACATGACCGTCCTGCTGCTCATCCTGGCGGTTCAAGCACCGGTCCTCCAGCAGGATGGCTTGCGCTTCAAGGACCTGAACAAGAACGGCACACTCGACCGGTACGAAGACTGGCGCCTGACCCCCGAGCGGCGAGCGCGCGATCTCGTCGCGCGCATGACGCTCGCAGAGAAAGCCGGCGTCATGATGCACGGCACCGCCCGTACCGGTGGGCCGACGGGTGGCGTCGGCTTCGGTCAGGCGTACGACACGGCCGCGAATCGCGCCCTGATCGACAGCGTGAAGGTCACCAGCATGATCACGCGCCTCACCAGTGATCCGGCCACGCTCGCCGCGCAGCACAACGCCCTGCAGCGCATCGCCGAGCACACGCGGCTCGGCATTCCGCTGACGATCAGCACCGACCCCCGCCATCATTTCCAATTCGTCGTCGGGGCGACGACGCAGGCGAACCGGTTCTCGCAGTGGCCGGAAGCGCTCGGGTTCGCCGCCATCGGTGATACCGCCCTCGTGCGGCGTTTCGGCGACATCGCCCGGCAGGAATACCGCGCCGCCGGCATCCACATGGCCCTCTCGCCGCAGGCCGACCTCGCGACCGAGCCGCGCTGGGGCCGGATCGTCGGCACGTTCGGCGAGGACGCCGCGCTGGCCGAGCGGCTCGTGCAGGCGTACGTGACCGGATTCCAGCACGGGACCGCGGGTTTGGACACGGGCAGTGTGATCACGGTGGTCAAGCATTGGGTCGGCTACGGCGCCGCGCAGGACGGGTTCGATAGTCACAGCTATTACGGCCGCTTCGCGGTTTTCCCCGGCAACAATCTGGACTATCACATTCGCCCCTTCCTTGGCGCCTTTGCCGCCCATGCCGCCGGAGTAATGCCGACGTACTCGATCCTCGAGGGCGCGACGTGGAACGGGCAGTCCATCGAGCCGGTGGGAGCGGGCTACAGCCGGCAGCTGCTCACGGACGTGCTGCGCGGGCGCTACGGCTTTCGCGGGATCGTCGTGACCGATTGGTCGATCACGCGGGACTGCAACGAGCGCTGCCGGAACGGCGCGCCGCCGGGCGAGCGCCCCTCCTTCTCCGATCTGGGCATGCCGTGGGGCGTGGAGAGCCTGTCGATGCGCGGGCGGTTCGTGAAAGCCGTGCAGGCCGGCGTCGATCAGTTCGGCGGGACCGAGCGCGCCGACATGCTGGTCGACGCCGTGCGCGCGGGGGAATTGACCGAGGCGCAGCTCGACACGTCGGTCGTGCGGGTGCTGACTCAGAAATTCGCGCTCGGCCTGTTCGAGAATCCCTACGTGGACCCGGCGGCCGCCGCTCGCGTGATCGGGAGCGAGGCGTTCCAGGCCGCGGCGCTCGATGCCCAGCGGCGCGCGCTCGTGCTGCTCGAGAACAAAGGCCAACTGCTGCCGCTGCGCGGCGCACGGCGGGTCTATCTGCACGGTATCGCCGGCGAGGCCGCGACCCGCGCCGGCCTGACGGTCGTGTCCGATCCGGCGCAGGCCGAGGTCGCGATCGTGCGCCTCAGCGCGCCGTTCGAGCGGCTCCACCCGCAGTACGTCTTCGGCCAGTTCCTCCACGAGGGCAGCCTCGCATTCAAGGACGGCGATGCGGATTACGAGACGTTCAAGCGGGTGAGCGCGGTCGTGCCCACGATCGTGACCGTCTTTCTCGATCGACCCGCGATTCTCACGCCGATCAAGGAGCGCGCGCGGGCCGTGCTCGCGAATTTCGGGGTGAGCGATGCGGCGCTGCTCGACGTGCTGACCGGACGCGCGAGCCCGCAGGGCAAGCTGCCGTTCGAGCTGCCGTCGTCGATGGAAGCGGTGACCGCCCAACAGCCGGACGTTCCGCATGACAGTCGCACGCCGCTGTACCCCTTTGGATTCGGGCTGAAATACTGATGATGAAATCGATTCTGGTGGCCAGCGCGGCCTGCGTCTTGGTGCAAGCGCCCGCCCGCGAATCGAGCGGTTGGATCCAGCTGTTCAACGGCAAGAACCTGGACGGCTGGGACGTCAAGATCAGCGGCCACGATCTCAACGACAACTTCGCGAACACGTTTCGCGTCGAGGACGGGCTGCTCAAGGTTCGCTACGACGGCTACGACTCCTTCAACAACCAGTTCGGCCACATGTTCTACCGCGAGCCGTTCTCGCGGTACGTCGTCGCAGTCGAATACCGCTTCGTCGGCGAGCAGGCACGCGGCGGACCGGATTGGGCGCTGCGTAACAGCGGGGTCATGATCCACTCCCAGTCCGCGAAGAGCATGGCCAAGGATCAGGATTTCCCGATTTCCATCGAGGTCCAACTCCTCGGCGGGAACGGAACGGGAGAGCGCTCCACCGCCAATCTGTGCACGCCCGGCACGAACGTCGTCATCCGTGGCCAGCTGATCACCGAGCATTGCCTCAACTCTCGCTCCAAGACCTACAACGGGGACCAGTGGGTGCGCGTCGAGGTCGTGGTGCTCGGCGATTCCCTGATCAAGCACATCGTGAACGG
>Ga0137435_1000099_pt1 | contig 34512 bp, 31 predicted proteins | sample EasRivERMGT100_2_FD_104904 | JGI IMG/M metagenome (GOLD analysis project Ga0137435, IMG submission 104904) | Soil microbial communities from meander-bound floodplain in the East River, Colorado, USA - East River MetaG ERMGT100_2 | ecosystem: Environmental > Terrestrial > Soil > Floodplain ... | reverse complement strand
GGTTGAGATTGGCGAGACATGAATCTTAAACCTAACCCCAAGCTACTCCACGAACCGGTTTGGCGCTCCGCCGACGGCTTGGAAATCCGAGGTAAGGATCTCGGAGACCTGATCGTCAAGCTTACGGCTTACCGGTCCCGCAACCGTCTTCCAGCGGGAGATCCCGAGCAGGAGGTTTACGACTACCTTTGCTCGCGTCGGCCCGACAAGTGCCGCGGGCCAAAAAAGAAGGGTGATAAGCCGGCCAAGCCCGCCGTCGCCTTGAATCACCGTATCTTAGCCTGGGTAACCGGGGTTGTAGAGCGTCGGAAGGCGCTAGTTTTCGTCGATGAGGCGGAAGCGAGCCGGAGGAGTGCGATTTGCCGGGACTGTAAGGCCCAAACCGAGTGGGAATCTCGATGTAAGGGATGCGCAGTTAACGTAAAGGCAGCGGCGTCTGAGATTTTAGCTGGAAAACCGCTCGGGGACCTCCGCGGGTGCAAGCACCTCGCTGAAGATTGCCGTGTTTCGGTGCATTTGAACGAAAAACTGGTCGAAAACGAGATTTTACCCGATTTTTGCTGGAGAAACAGTAAAAATGGTGGTTCCTAACCCAAAAACCGCTGCAAAAGCCGCCGCGCGCGCGGTAAAAGCCGCTATAACGGGAAAAAGTGTGTTCGCCGATGAGGACACTGCCGCAGTACGGCGGTTAGTCTGCGAATCCTGTCCCTCTTACGACTCCGGCCAATGCCTGGAGTGCTCCTGTTTCATCGGTTTGAAGATCCGTATGAGCACGGAAACTTGCCCGCTCGGGCGTTGGTAAAAAATCTTCGGTTCTTAGCGTTTTTAGCCTCGCAGAACGCGATAGTATAGAAACACCGGGGTTTTCCCTTTTTCATTTTGTAATTTGTGAAGTCCGACCAATCTGTTCTCAGCGGGACAATTAATAGTCCCAATATCAATCCCGACGGCTCGACCCTGAAGCCGCGGACGCCGGCTATTAAGGACGAGAAGCAGGCGATTGAGTTGGTCCGCACGCTCAAGCTGGAAAACCAGACTCGGAACAGTAAGAACGCTCGCATCACTGCCAAATATGCGGCCGAAAGGCCCTGGCGACCCGAACTCCTGGAACAGGAGGGCCTCTCCTACAAGTCCAATTTTTCCACACAGCCCCTCGCCAACCTCATTGACCGTGTAGCACCGCGCTTCACCCAGGCCGTGCAGGCCCTGAAGTACTTCACCAATGCAAAGCTCCCCGAGCACGTAAACGGGGCCGCACAGAAGTCCGAGCTTTTCCAGCGAGAGATTACCAGCACGATCCGTAGTTGGACGGGCTGGAAGGATTTCCTATCAGAGGTCTGCCAGGAGAATGCCCTTTTCGGGTTCACCTGTGCAGGCTGGGTAAATGAATTTTCGTGGCGTCCGACGCATTTTCGGCAGGACGCCTTTTTTGTCCCCAAAGGAACCAAGCAAAACAGTGACTACGCACAGGTTATAGTCCTCACGCAGAAACTCCTCCTCCACGAGTTCTACGACCTCATAAAAGATAAGGACGCGGCGAAGGACGCCGGCTGGGATCTGAAGAACTGCATCGAAGTCCTGAATGACTCCACCCCCGACAAGTCCCGCAGCGGAAGCTCCGATGACGTGCGCGCGTGGGAAGACCTAAACAGGGAAATCGGAGTCGGAGCCTCTTTCGTCCAGGGTACGAAGACCGTTCAACTGGACCATCTTTTCGCAGTCGAAACCGAGACCGGAAAAGTCGAGCATTGGGTTCTAGCAGTCGACAAGAACCTAAAGCTTCTCCACCGGGAGGAGCAGTTCGACAAAACCTGTGAGGTTGCTTCCTTCTTCAGTTTTCAATTCGCCAACGGGACGCTGCACGGCAGCAAGGGCATCGGTCGGCAGGTTTACGCAATAGCGGGAATCGTTGATCGTGGCCGCAATGAAGTCGTCGACAGGCTGGCATTAGCCGGTAAGATTCTGCTCGCCTGCGACGAGAAGAAAATCCCTCGCTTCCGCCTTAACGTCCGCGGTAACGCAGTTTTGATCGGTTCAGACTACACGGTTTCCGAGAGCAAGATTGATGGCAGCGTAGAAGAATTTCTCCAGCTCGACGAATACATGGGTCGGCTGCTCGACGACATATCGGGCAACGTCTCCGCGCGCCGGATGCAGCTACAGGGCGAACGCCCCACAGCCGCGCAGGTAAACCTCGTCGCCTCCCGAGAAGAGGAAAGCAAGGACGCGAGCATCGCTCGGTTTCTTACTCAGTTTTCTTCGTTCGTATCCACTCTCCAGCGCAAGCTGTGCAGCCCGCAGGTGGAAGAAGATGATGCAAAGGAGATGCGCAAACGTCTCCTTAAGGTGATGACGAAGGACGAGCTAAAAATGCTCGCTGAGATGCCCTCCGCCGAAGTCATCAAGGATCTTTCCGAACTTCAGCGCCAGCAGATCGTTCTCATCGCGACCGAGTCAAAGGGCAACCCGCTCTACAACCAGCGCGTCATGGAGGAGGAAAAGTTGACGGCATTGATCGATGCGGATTTCGCCAAGCGCGTTTTACTTCCCGATCCCGATCCGACCATGCTTGCAGAGCAGGCCCGCCTTCAGAAGATGGAGTTTGTTCTTATGGCGTCCTCGCAGCAACCCGCGGAGGTCTCGCCGCGCGATGGACACCGGATTCATCTGGATCTGGTCAAGCAAGCCCTCGAAGCCGCGCTCCCGAATCTCGCTGACACGCCCGAACAGCTTCCTGTTATTTCCGCCTACCTCGGGCACGCCAAGCTCCATGTGCAAAGCGGTCTCCAAACCGAGGTCGCACAGGGCGGAGAGAATTTTTCCGGTGACGCAGCCTGGATCGCAATCGTCGAACAACAGCTCCGTGCCATACAAGCGCACGAGCAGGCTGTTGCAGAAGCGACTGCCCAGGGCGCACCCCCGGAAATTGCTGCACAAGCCGGCCTTCAGGCCGCACAGCAAACTCAGACTGCACCAGTACCCGGCCCACAAGGTCCTCCTTAAGCACAAGCTGCTTAGTACATAATGTTTGTCCGTACGACGGTCAACGAGCCCTCCTGGGACAGCGTTGATTCGAAAAATCTTTTCGACTTTTTAAACGGCGAAACCGGAAAACGGTTAGTCGCCAAACTCCTTTTTGATCGCCCGCATTACGGAGATCGTCTCGACCGCCTGGTCGATAGCGGAACGATTGAAGGCTACCAGGACGCGCTGGAAAATCTGTTTTCCTATTGCGAACTCGTGAAGCCCACACAGACGTTAGAAGATAACTACCCCGATATTGATATCGACCACCTCTGGCCAGAATCTCCTAAGCCCGAATAATATGCCCGAACCAAAAGAAATTACTCCCGCTGTTCCAAACCCTGTCCTCGATGACGCCGAGGCGAGTTCCGCTCTCGACCGGTTAGTCGCGGAGCAGCCCAAGCCTGCGGAGACAGAAGATGAACCCCCGGAGGAGGTTGTTCAGCAGCCGGCAGAAGAGGAAAAGCCCGCTGAAGAGGAAAAGCCCGCTGAAGAGGAAAAGCCTGCGGAGGAGGACGAGGCCCCGGAAAAACCTGCGGAACCGGTGCAAGACAAGCCGGTCGAAAAGCCGGCTCCTGCCGCCGAGCCCGATGACGAATTCAAAAAGTTTCAGCTTTCTCCCCATGCCCGTCCGGCCACGACCGAACAGTTCGCGAATGTAAAGATGCTGGCTCGGCAAAACAAGTCCCAATGGGACGCCGAGAAAGCGGAGTTGCAGAAGGCCTTAGACGCCGCTAAGCAGGGCGACGGCGAGAAGGTTACCAATCTCCAGAGAGAAAACGATGAACTGAAATCCTGGCGCGACAAGCTCGACGTGGAAAACGACCCGTCGTTCAAAGAGTTTGACACGAGGCAGGAACGCAACACCGAGAACATTTACCTGAAGCTAAAGGAAGCGGGGCTTAGCGAGAAGCAAGTCTCCGAGATGAAATCCCTCGGCGGTCCTGCGTCGGCCGATGTGGACTGGGCCGGAATCGCCAAGGTTCTCCCGGCGCATGTTGTACGCTACGTCGAGTCGCGTTTGGTTGAAAACGAGACGCTCGCCGATTCAAAGCGCGAGGCGTTGAACAAGGCGAAGGAGAACGTCTCAGCCTTCGTCCAGGAGCGCGCGAGCAAGGCAGTGACGGCACAGAAGGATTTTTCCGTCAAGTTGGACACGACGGTCAAGTCGCTGCTATCCCGACCGGAGTTGTCGTGGGCAAGTCCGCAGCAAGTTCCAGCGAACGCTACACCTGAGCAGAAGGCCGCAGTCGAAGCGGCGAATCAGTTCGCTACTGAGACGCAGGACCGGATCAAATCTCTATCTGCGGAGGACTCACCAGAGGTACGGGCTGAAATGGTCATCGGCACCGCACTGGCCTACAAGTTCCGTGCGGAGGTTAATGCGTTGTCGGCGCAGTTGAAGGCGGAGCAGGAAAAAGGCACACAGCTTCAAGCCCAGCTTGACAAGATTAAGAAGTCCTCGGGGGCTGGTAAGAATCCGTCTTCCGCACCGCAGAAGCCGACACCGCCGAAGCAGAACATTTTTGAGTCGGCGGAATCAGCACTCGATAACTTGAAGAATCAACTCGGGAATGATTGATGTCTGTTCTCCAGGATTTAGTTCGCGCTAAAGTCTCAGAACTCGGTCCCGAAGAGGCAGCGCTCTTCTTCGATGTCTCCCCCCTGCGCGCGAAGCAATGGCGCGATGGTTCAAAGGTCATAAGCCTTAATGCTGTCGAGCGGTGCTTTGATCCCACACAGTTCGTCGAGACCAAACCGGTTGAAGCGAACTGGGAAGGCCGGCAAGTCGCGGTATGTCTTCCTGTCTACCGGGAGTTCCACCCGCTTGCTATGTTCGCACTTCTCGCCCTGTTCGACCGGAACAAGATGCGGTGTTTCATGCAGTGTGGGGACGCTTTTGTTGCACATTCAAGGAATGCACTAACCGCGCAGTTCTTGGACAGCGAGGCTGAGTGGTCCTTCTGGATGGACTCAGATATTATTCCGCCCATTGGTAACGCGGGCTGGTTCAACAGAACCTCCGGCTTCGCCCTCGGAGATAAATTCGCCGGCATCCACACCATCAATCGGCTTCTCTCGCACAACAAGAGTTTGATCGGCGGGGTGTATTACGGTCGCGCGCCAGGTGGAGGAAAGCCATTGTATAGCGAAGCCTTCCACGACCCCGGCGAGGAGAAGTGGATTCGCTCTGGCCCTCACGACAAGGTGAAGCCAACCAAGTGGGTCGCTGCGGGATGCACGCTTATTCACCGAAAAGTTTTCGAGGACATCGTTACGAAGTTCCCGCACCTAAAGGGTCAGTGGTGGAGTTCGAGCGAACACGACACGGTTTTGAAAACCAGCGAGGCGCTTCAGGCACTCGACGGCGGAAACACCGCAGCCGCTATTGAAGCCCTGAAGGCTGGCAAGGCTGCGTCCGACAGGAACTCAAAATTAGGAATGGGAGAAGATGTCCAGCTCTGTGTCCGTGCTGCCCAAGTCGGTCACCAGCCACACGTCGATTGTGCCATTCTCGCTGCCCACGTTGGCGGCGCTGTGTACGGGACGAGCAAGCCCAAGATGATGTGAAGAAGCTCCTTCTGCTTCTCCAGTTCTACAAAAAAGACCAAACCGCCGCTATGGATTTGGCGCGGTTGATCGCGGATATCGAACCCCGGCACTCCGACCAGGCAGACTTCGCATTCTGCGCACGCTTCGACACACTACACGATAAGGAAACCGTTTCATATGTTGCTCGCAAGTTTAACACCAGTACTTATACGTCCCACCGTAAGGCGACGGGCTGGCCTGCCGGATGCAATAACCTGTTCTTCACTTCCCTGCGTTGGGCCATTGACAACACCCACCTCGAAAAGTCCCCCGAGTATCGGGCTATTCTCATGATGGAAAGCGATGATTGCCCGCTTTCTAAAACATGGATAGCGGATCTTCTCGCCGAGATGGACTCGCAGAAGCGGGATTTCGTCGGATCGTTCCACTACACACCGAAATTTCATTATAACGGAAATATGCTTTTCAACGGGGACTCGGAGTTCCTGAAATGGCTCCGCCCCCAGCTTAACTGCCCGACAAGGGAAGGCTGGGATACTTACCTATTCCCCCTGATGGAAGCACGAGGCGCGGCGGATACGAAGAAGATCCGCTCGGTCTGGAACATGCCGGGCATGGACGAAGCTACTTGGGACCGGTTTGTGTCGGAAGGCTGTTCATTTTTGCACGGAGTAAAGGACGATTCAGCAAGGAAGTTAGCCAGAAAAAAATTGTTGTGAAGAAGCCCCGAGTCCGGGAGAGGAGTCTACGACGCTGCTGGCATATCGAGGCCGGAAAGCGTAAGCAAGGCTGTTTTGGTCTCTGCTGGAAGCACAAGGGGATCATCGAGATAGACCCGAAGAAGAATGCTCACTCCTGGCAGCGCCTCGACACACTTGTTCATGAAACGCTTCATTTCATATGCCCTGAGTGGTCAGAGAACCACGTCCGAACCGCTACTAAGGTGCTCCGGGATGTCCTATGGGAGGATAACTGGCGGCGCATGCAAAAATAGTTTTAGGCGATTTCCTTCGCCGTCACGATAGTAAGTAAAGGGCAAAATCTTGCTCGTCTCGCCCTAGACGAGAACCGGCCTAATCTTCGGTCGCTGGCCTGACTGGAAAGTTACGGAGCAATTCCGTCCCGTGGACGCGGGGAGCGCGTTCAATTCCAGTTTTAGGAGATTTTTCTATGGGTGACTGTATTACACCTAGCCAGCTTTCAGACATTTCTGTCAAAGACACCAACCGTATCCAAGGCACCGTGGCCAAATGTATGGCCGCAAATTCAGCTTGGGTCAATATTTACGATGGCGGAACTTTTCCGGCCGGCGTTTCCGATACCCAGGTGACTATTACGCAGCTTCCCGCTGCCCCCGGCGATAGCCAGGCCATTCCCACCTTTGTCGCAGACTTAGAGATCTGCGGTACTGTCGGGCTTCAGGACAAGACTGACAACGTTGAACAGACCTACACGCTTGAGTCAAAGCGTGGTCATGGTCCTCGTGTGTGTACCAAAAAGGGCTATTCGGCCTACAAATCCTCGTACATCGCGGCCGAAAATTCGCTCAAGAAAACCATCACGCAATACATCAACGCCGATATTCGGGCACAGTCGTATCTGCGGTCGGCTTCTAAGTTCGTGGCCGGTGCGGGCTATTGTTTCGAAGACCTTTTCACGGGCGGCGAGATTACCGACATCGACGAGCAGTTCGCTCAGGTGCCCGGTGAGGATATCGTCCCGCTGACCTTCAAGGCAGTGGAGTACCTTGCCACACACCTTAAGGAAGTCCTCTGGGCGGAGCAGTATCCCGCCGAAGGCAAGGGCCAGGAGCACTTTAAGTTCATGGGCTCCCGCGAAATGCTTAATCGCTTCCGCGAGGAACTTTCGAACGGTGCGGCTTCGCCCATCATCTCCCTGGTTAATGGTTCCTACAACTTCGGTGAGAGGGCCCTTACCGGCTACGCTTTCGAGCATAGTCCCGCCTACCGCGGAGTCGCGTTTGGTTACGACCAGACCCCGCTTCGCAGCACGGACGGTTTCGACGTGGACGGCGACCTCCAACTGCTCAATCCCCGGACGAACGTTTCGGATGTCGCTTCCAACGAGGCGTATTCGAAGCACAACCCGAACTGGGTAGACGCTGATCTGGAAGTCTCCTTCTTGATCGCCCCCGGCGCTTTCCAACGCCTCGTTCCCGAGAGTTACGTTGGAGAAGGCAGCTTCAAGTTCGCCCCCCAGCTTCACATGGGCGAGCTTATCTGGAGCAATCTGAAGGATAACGACTGCAATGTCTTCCAGGACTTCGGGCAGCATTTCTATCAGATCAGCCGGTCCTACAAGCCGATCAATCCGCAGTTCATCATCCCGATTCTTTCACGGCGATGCAAAGCAGACCTCGGTCTCGAAGCCTGCGAAACCACAAGCTGCAACAGCCTGTAATCAGTAATTAGTGAGGTGGTCCGGGAAACCGGGCCACCTCTTTTATTAGGATTTTATGAGTCAAATTCGACAAGGCGATCATATTAGCGCGGTTGCCCCCCTAGTTTGGGACTCGGCCGAGAACATCATGCAGTTCGACGATTTCGAACTCAGCGTGATCGGTGAACTCCCCGGCGTGGCTTCCGCCCTTACGTGGGACGCCGAGGCACGCGAGCTTGAGTTCGATCACAGCCGATTTTGGCAGGTCTACGCCTATGCGTCCTATCCCGAGGTCGGGGCTTTCATCAAGACACCGGACGGAAGCGCCGTTTCCGTTCTTAGCCCTTCGTTTAATGTTTACCGTACCATCGATCCGGCAGACGCACAGGACGTTGGTTTTTCCATATGGATCGACAGCGATAAGATTCCCCGTTTCGGCAGTATTGGCGCAGATACCGAGCGCGAACTTCGATTTTACTGGAACAGCGCAGATCAGTGGAAAATTGATCAAACCGGTTTTTTTCCCCTCGGCGACGAGGACAAGGCTATTGGGTCTGTTGAAAAACAGATCAACACCGTCTGTGGTGCGCGATGGTACTCTGACCGTTGGGCGAATGTCGAATTCGACGACCAGTTCGGGAGTGCGATCCAGGTCAACCGCGACTGGAACAACTCTACAGTAAATTTTCCTGAAGCACTGCTGCATTTCGATCTCAACGATCATGGGCAGGCACTTAACAACAATACCGAGCGCCCCGTAATCAAGATTTCGGTTACTGGCAACGATGCCGTCCTTGATCTTGAGGATAGCCCGCTCGTCGACCGTTTTATAGTCGACACACTCGGCAATGTCCGATGCCAGGCCGTCTACGCTACTAACGTCTATGTCAGTACGGACCCTTACGGGAGTACTACGGACACGCTGGAAATCGTCGGCAAGACGCTTACTCCCGTGACCGCCATGGCCGGAACCTCCAACTCCACCACTGCCTTCAACACCGGCAACGTAACGACCCAGCAACTCGCGCAGCGCGTGAAGTTCCTGGAGAGCGTTTTGGTCAGCGCCGGTCTGCTAGTCACATAGTCAATGGAAGAAAAAACCATCTCCGTCAAACTCAACGATACAGAACAAAAATACCTGGCCGCGATTATCGACGCGGCCGTCAAAGCAGGAGGCTTGAAGTTCGTTAAAGCTTCCGCGGTTATTCTCGCAAGGATTGAGGAAGCCGTTATACCCAAAGATGAGCCGCAGTGAAGACAAGTTTTGGTCAACCTTGACTATATGGCGCTCGGGAATAGCTATTGGCATAGGAGCCATAGTTTTCCTACAGCAGAACAGTATAGGGAGGCGAGAGTTTGACGAGTACAAGTCCGCGAATCAAAAACTGGGAGACGAGGTCTTGAGACGTGTCGAGCAGAGGTTCGATTCGGTAGAACAGGCCCAGACCCGAATGGAAAGCAAGATCGACAGGCTTTCGTCGAAGTCCGCCGCACAGAAAGGGTCTCTCGTGTTGAACACAAATCTATACAATCGAAGCTTTTCCACCACGCCATGAAGTATCTTTTCAGTCTAGTAACGTTCGGAGCCTTTCTCCTGGTTGGTTGTGCCAACCTCGAAACCGTTGCCTACAAAACCATCGGCACCACGGCGGTAACCGTCGACGGGGCCATGAAGGGCTGGGGCGATTGGGTCCGCGCCGGAAAAGCTACGCCGCGGGACGAAGTGGTCGTTAAGTCCGCCTACAGTAAATACCAGGCGAGTATTTCTACTTTGAAGCAGGCTGTCATCGCCGCTAAGTCCGCACCGGAGGGACAGGCGTCTCTCGAAACCGCGTTGCAAGCCACAGAGGCCGCAGCAGGCGAACTCGTTCTCCTCATTTCAACCTTTACACGAGGACCATAATGGACCCAACCACCGTCGCAATAATCGCCTCCGCACTCGTGAAATACGGCCCCGCCGTCGCGCGAGGCATCGCGGAGATTTTCAACAAGGACGCCCCGACGCTTGAGGACTGGAACAAGGTCTTCGCTTTGGCGGAGCGCAGCTACGAGTCCTATACGGCACCCACCCAATCTGTTTAATGGCTAGGCAGAAGACCGCAGAAGAACGTCGGCCTGAGCGAAGAAGGTATTACCTGGAGCATCAGGTAGACATTCGTGCGAAGGCGGCGGCGTGGTATAGGGCCAACAAAGACCGCGCGTTAAATCGGGTTCGAGCCGAATGAGTTGTTCAAGTTGCAATCCATGCGAGGAAGGCGCAGAGATAAGTGCCGAGAATGAACCCCTGTCCTCGGTTCTCGATAATTTTGTCACACTGCTCCTGGGAAACCTGGAGAAGACTGTCGTCGATGGGTCGGTTGTTTGGGTTCTTCCTTGTGATTTAGATACCGGACTTCCCGACAACCCCAAACTGGAAGACGAGCCGGTTCTTTGTTATTTTCAGCGCCTCCTCGTCGAGGGAATCCAAGGCCTTCAAGGCGAGGAAGGCGAAGATGGTGAGGCCGGCGCAGACGGTCAAGCCGGATTTACTTTCACTTCCGCTTCTTTCGACCAACCCACCGAGGAATCCCCAAATATCACTATCCAGGTCGAGGTTGGATCTCTCGTCCCTATCGGTAGCACAATTTTCGTAGAGGAGAGTGGTTATTACGAAGTCGTTTCCCGCTCGACCAATACCTGTCAGTGCGCGCTCCTCGAGGCGGTTCTTAGTCCCGTCGATCCAGTAACACCCGGTTCGCTAGTCTTGGTATCCGGCCCCGAAGGCCCGACCGGTCCTGTCGGTCCCGAAGGCCCTGAAGGACCACAGGGCGACGTAGGCGACGATGGCCCCGCTGGCGATGACGGAGCAGACGGTATCGCCGGATACACAACCACAACCGCGGGCGCTGTTCAGCCAGCTGTGGGCTCCACCGTGGTCCTCTCCGTCGCGGATTCCTCAATTTTCATCATTGGAGGCCAGGCGTTCATCGAGGACGGCGGTTACTACGAGATCACTAACACCTCGGGTGGTTCGATTACCGTTAGAAATCTTTCCAGTAACGCCCCCAATGTCACGGAGACAACCGCCATCGCCTCCGGCTCCAAGGTTTTCGTCTCGGGCTTCGGCCCGTTGGTCCCTGCGACCCCTTTCGTGGGCTCCGGGGCTGATTTCGAGATTACCGATGCCTACACGGCCGTCGACTTCGGAACCAACGAGATCGATCTCATCCTCCCGATGCCCGGTACCTACGTTGTAACTGCGACAGTCCAGTGCTATTCCTCGAATCCGTTTTCCCCGGATGTCTGGTTCAAGCTTCATAACGAAACCGACGCCGTGGACTACGCGGAGACAGAGAAGAGGATTTTCTTTACAGCAAACGACCAGTACATGCCGGTAACTTTGACCACACTCGTAACGGTGGCCACAGCCGCGACCATCAAGGTCTATGCGAAAAAGATTACGGCTAAAGGTGCTTTCGTAGATTCAGCCACCAGCAACAGTTACTACCTGCGGGTTAACCGCGTTTAATATGCCTAATAACGATACACTACCGTCCGTCAACGACAGCACCGAAAAAACGCTGACAAAAATACTCCGACGACTCAATTCCAACGTGGGAATCAACGGCGGATCGGAGTTTTCAGACACCAGCGCTCACACGGGGGATTGGACTCAACTTTATGCCAAGGAGGATTCTGTCTTTTCGGCTATCACGAGCAATGTTGAAGATCTCGCTCAAGACACCGCCCTGGCGGCTGGTGACCGTTTGTACGGTGCAATCACTGGCTTCACATTGGCGAGCGGGACGGTCATAGCATACAACTAAGCCCAAACACAATACCAGCGTGACTGGAACAGAGCCCATTCCGTATTACCCACCGGACAGTCTATACCCGTTCGGCGCGGGCTCGTTGCAGAACCTTAACATAGGACTCTGGTCTTATCTCGCGTTAGAAGAGGATGAGGATGCGGGAAACGAACGGTTTGACGCCACTGTGGCAGACCACCATTTCGTTTTCGCCAGCGCGCCTTATTCTGCCCAAGCGGAGGGACACGTTCACGAGTTTTCTAGCGAGTTCGTCGGCACGGAAGGCTTGTTGCAGTCGCAGCACGAACTGACCTTCGATTCTATCGTTGATCCGTGGGCGTTTGTGGGTTGGTTGTATTTAGGTACTCCGGCCGATGATGCGGATCTGTTTACTTGGAAAGTACCCAATGGTCATTCAAACAAAGCGAAAATAAGCTACACATGGGACGGATCTACGCTTACGTTTCGACAACAGGTAGGGTACTTCGCGGACGAGGAAACGGAATACGCTAACGAAGTTTCCATAACGGGACTCACTGCTCCGCTAAATCAATGGTATTTTGTAGCGGCTGCGTATCGAGGCCCGTCTATCCTAGGCCACCCAGTCAATAATGTAATGATGACGTTGCGTGTTAATTCTACCTCGGTAAACATCCCCGCCCCATGTCTGGATGCGGAAGTCCCGCCCATACACGTCGATCAAACACGTCGGTTTGAGATTGGACCTTTAGCAGGACGGCTCGGACCCGCCCGTATCTATTTAAACCGCACGCTAAGTAATGCAGATTTGGACGTTCTTTATAACTCTGGCGCTGGTCTATTGCCTTAATGCCATGCCTAGTAATCCACGCAGCATAGTAGTAAACGGGGCCGCAGTCTCCTGGACCGCACCCTCGGATGTCGGCTCCGGCCTTCACTCTTACCGGGTTTACCGCGGCAATGTCCTTTACCAGGAGATTCCGGGAACCGGCACAAGCCTCACTACTGGGTCTAACGTCGATATGCCGGTCGAGGTCCAGGCCGTCGACAAGAGTGGAGCCGTTTCAGGTCTCGCGCGAAGGAATCCCGCCTGGACGAAGACTTTTGCAGGGGCCATAAATCAAATAACGGCTGGAACGGTGGACGCCGACGACAATGTAATCGTTGGGGGCTTCTTTTCTGGAGAGATAAATTTCGGAACGGGGGTTCTAAGTTCCAGCCCCCGCCAGTACGCTCTTTTCCTGGCCAAGTTTTCCTCCGACGGAGTTTGTCAATGGGCGAAGCGGTTTGTCTTCCCAGCCTCCGCCACCCTAAACGGTGTTGCTGCCGACTCCGAGGGGAGCGTTATCATAGGCGGACATTTTCAAAACAATTTGGATTTCGGGGGAGGAGATCTTCAGAGCCTAGGTAGCTATGATATATTCGTGGCCAAGTTTGATGCCGACGGCGATCACGTCTGGTCCAACCGATACGGTGGGCAAAGTTCTTACGGCGACCTCCTGTATTCTGTGGCCGTCGATTCTTCGGACAACATCTTTATCGGGGGGTATTTCTCGGAGGATGCTAATTTCGGGGGAGAATGGTTAGGGCAAGCTTGGACCGGTCAGCATCCCTTCGTTGCTAAATACAACTCCAGCGGAGAACACGTTTGGTCAAAGACATTTCCGGCTCCAGGGGGGGTCAGTGTTTCCGGTATAGCCACCGACTCAAACGACCGGGTCATAATAACAGGGTATTTTGGCGCGACTATAAATTTTGGTGGAGATACACTTGTTACTATTGGAAGCGGAGATGTATTTCTTGCTGTCTTTAGTAATGATGGAACACATGTTTGGTCAGATTCTTATGGCGGGTATTACACTGACAAGGGTTATGCGGTCGCAGTAGATGGAAGCGACAACATACTTCTGACCGCGGTTTACAGTGACCTATTTGGGCCGGTTTTATTTGGAGGGAGTCAAATAAATCCCGCCAGGGCGGCGGGAAGCGCGCAGGTGGCAGTGGCGAAGTATACTTCAGCCGGAAGCCATGTTTGGTCTTTTGGCTTTGGTTCTGCGTCGCATGATAATCCCACTGCCATCAAGGCGGACTCAAACGACAACGTTATTGTGGCGGGAATTGTGGGCGCTTCTGTGGACTTCGGGGGCGGAGTTCTTCCCGGACTGGGATCTTACGAAGGGTTCATAGCAAAATACAACTCGGATGGAGAGAATATATCAGGAGAGTTGATCAGCGGCGGGGGGCAGGACTCAGTCGCATGTCTCGCCGTTGACTCGGAGGGTTATATAATCGCGGCGGGGAGTTTCCAGAGCGTAGAAGTAAGTATAGGCGGGCAGCCCTACGCCAACAGCGGCACAAGTTTCAATTCATTTATCTACAAGAAGGCCCCCTAAACTATGGCCGAAGTTCGATACATAAACGGCGATTCCAACCACGCCATACTGAAGAAAATCCTTCGGAAGTTGGCAGAGGAGTTTGATGTGAGCGCAGAAAATCTATACCGGCAAAACGACGGCATTAACCACATGCTGAAGAAGCTTCTTCGCATTTTTAATGAGGACGCGACCTTCGGAAGCGTCGGCGACGTAAGCGGAATCTCGGGTGTGTATTCCAACGCCGGCGACCCGAACGGGGTTGTTACTGCGACTGCGATTCCTGCGATCTGCCTGGATACCACCAATAACGTTATCTGGTGGAAAACTGTCGGTGAAGGAACGAATACGAATTGGGTATAATGAACAAAAAAACAGTAATAGCATTTTTGACCGGAGCCGCCGCGCTTTTGTTAATCGCAGCGAGTCCGTCTTTCTATTCGTTTAATACGAACCAATTCGGCACCAGTAGTTCGTCTTCGTGGATCAAGAACGGGGCATTGACTACAAATCAGAGCATCCGAGGGCTAACGATCCCGGCCGGTGGCGGAACGAACCTCGGGGCGTGGAATAACGCTGGTCGAGGGTCTTTCGGAAGCTCGGAGAGCACTAATGCTTCCCTGTTTCGGGGGACGGTGGACTTTGTGGGAGTGCAGACGAATCGCGCCGGCGTTTACACTCCGGGCATCTTTTCCTGGGAAAGCATACTGCAAAGCTCGGTGTACTTCAACGATGTTCCCGTTGCTAACACGATTGTGTTGAACTCGGGTGGCGCAGACACGTACTTTTTCAATCAGAGTTATTTTCGTTCTTCCGGGGACAGTAATATTTTCGATGGCCCCGCTTTCTTCGATGGAGCGGGGAGGTTTAATAGCTCTGTTGTCCTGGGGTCTTCTGCGACGGCTACAACCCCCGCAGAGGATGACAACGATACCAGTGTCGCAACAACGGCATACGTCCAGACGGAGATCGCCTTGCTTGGTGGTGGTGGTGGAACCGGAATAGCCACAAATAGCGGTAGCGGAACGAACAACCTCTTCACGCGGGCTACGCTTAATATCGCCACGAATCTTGGGGCTGAATACTTGCAGTCCACTTTGAACGTCCAGGGAACTACTTTCGCAAACATTCTTTACGCCACTGGGGCGGTGACGCACCTCGGGATCGTTACCAATGTAGGGGCGGCTTATTTTCAAAGCACGCTGCGGGCCGATGGTGCGGTGACGGCGAACGGTATTTCGATTGACAATGTGCGCAGCACGAATGGATCGAGGTTCGATTCGACCATAACTGCTGGTGGACTTACCTCGGTGGATTCGCAGCGTACCACGAATGCAGCACGCTTCGACGGCGCGATTACTGCGGGAAGTTCTGTATCAGTTGGTAGCTTGGTTTCTACGGGCACGGTGGCCACAACTGGAGCCACGACCATAGGGGGGCTCACATCGGTTGATTCGCTCCGGGTCACCAATGCCGCCAGACATGATGGGACCTCGACATTCGGCGGCGCGGTGTCGGTAGCCAGTCTTACATCCACAGGCGCAGTAGCAATCAGTAGCACAGCATCCATTAACGGGCTTACTTCTGTGGATTCTCTGCGGGTTACGAATGGAGCGCGTTTTGATGGGGCTATCACTGCCGGCTCATCGATCTCTGCCGGGAGCCTTACTTCTACTGGAGCCGTTGCGATCAGCGGAGCCACAACCATCGGAGGCGCGGTCTCTGTGGCCAGTTTAACATCTACGGGTGCGGTGGCGATCAGTGGCGCTGTGACGGTTGGAAGTTCCATTGCGGCGTCGAGCGCCAGCATCACCAACACGCTATCGGCGGCGGGTGGGGTGAACACTTCGACGCTAGTTGTCTCTAACACCGTGCAGAACTACGCGAGTGCGGCCACAATTATTCTGGATTGCACCTACAGCAAGACCCATGTGGTAACACAGGCTCTTGCCTCGCATGTGTCGGTCATAGTGAGCAACTACGCCAGCCAGGGTCGGGACTTCAGCTTCTTCTGTCGCGGGGCCAACGCAGCCACCAATAACAACATCACTTGGAGCTTGTCAGGTGTGGGCACGCTGCAATGGGCTAACGCAGTCACGAACACCAGTTGCTTGAGCAATGGATGGGTCTTCGTGAGCGGCACGGTGCCAATGTCGAACGCGGGAATGCTGACCAACGTGGTGTTGAATTTCGTCGATGAATAGGACTGCCCTCATTGTATTGCTGACGGCGCTGACCTGCTCGGGCCAGATTGGCCCCTTGCGCAAGATGACCATGCGTGACCCGGCGTTCATGCGGACCAATGCAGCGGCGGGTGGGGGTGCGGGTGGCATCGACTGGTTGACCTTCACAAATGGGATTTTCCAGTTCTATCACGGGGGCACGCATTCTTCATCGAACAATGGCGCGGAATTGAACGTGTGGATCGACCGAACGCCTAATGGTTACAACCTGACCAACAACGGAGCGCCGTATGTAACGAACAGCGTTATCAACGGGCACACGGCGATTTCATTTGACGGCGCGAATGATATTTTCAGGACGAGCACGACCATCAAGAGAGACCAACCGAAAACAATCTTTATAGTGCTGAAACAGCGGTCCACTTCAGGGACTCAAACCATAACTGATTTTGACAGCGGCGGGAGCGGAAACCTGCAACGTATTTATGTGGTGGCCGACGGCGGTGAGACAGACGCCCATGCAGGCGGCGGAGTGCCCTTTGCATTCGGGGTAACTACCGACTGGCATATCATAACGATGGTATTTAACGGTGCGTCTTCCGTCCTGAGAAGGAACGACGGGACGGAAAACACGACCGACCCCGGCTCGGGCTCGAACGGGAATGGCATATTTTCACTAGGCTGCTATGGTGGCTTAGACTCTAACCCGCCGGTCCAATTCGTAAATGGATGGATCGCCTGTTTCATCTCCTTTGACACGGCTTTAAATTCGACGGACAGGGACACCGTGAGGAACCTGATTAATTCTCGTTTCGCGATTTACTGATGCGCTTCCTGCTGTCATTGCTGTCATTGCTGTCATTGCTGTTAATGGTATCTGTGGTGGCAAACGCCGCTACACACATCAACTCCGGCTCGTTTGTGTCGTTTCCTGCTGATGCCGCGTATTCCGGGACTGTGAATCTTCGCCCCGGAGAAGGAACGACCAATAGCCTGAACCCACCCATCTTTTCATGGAGCTACGGCACTAACCTGCTTACCTCCATTGCTGACCTCACCTTTTGGGAGTTCCAAGTGGAGGTTTCCACCAACAGTGGATTCAGCCACCATCTGGTGAGCAAGCGGACACTCTCCAACATGGAGAATCGTTTCGCCCCTATCACCAACGCGAACGGGACACCGTTTGCCGGCCCTATCTATTGGAAGGTGCATTACGTGGGGACAAATGGACTGACCAATTTCACCAGTGTCACCAACACGTTTTATCTCTCGGCAACGGCTACGAATTGGGATCGGTCAATGATGACCAATGAAACCTATCTCACCAAAACGCACCCCTACATTTTGCTGACGGCAGCGACCCGGACGAACGCTTTCACTTTCACGCAGACGAACCGGCCAAGCGATTACGCCACTTTCATTGTTCGGCGGGACAATGCCACCAACGCGACATGGTGGACCAATGCGGCGGCCTGGGACACCAACTATACCGGGGCATGGCCGACTACACCCGCCTTTGCGCTCGACCCAGACATTAGCATTAGGATGGCGAGTTTTGGGCCGGTGCTGACGTATTTCGCGATGACGAATGACGCTGGCTACCTCCCGAATTTGCTCTCGAATTACAATCGCTTCGTGCAGTGGTTCATCGGAGTGCATTTGGAGTTTCAGGATTTCGGCTACGGAGACATGCCATGGTCAGTGAACAATCTGGCGCTGGGTTTCGACTGGCTGTATCCGCACCTGTCCACGCCCAACAAGACGAACGCGATTTTTGCGGCTCAACGGGTGGCGCGGTTTTATAACCGTAACGCGATGTGGACGCAGCCAACCAATAACGGCCAGTGGATTTTTGATTATTCTGGCGGGTATACCTCGCCGCGATTGGCCACGGCTCCAAACACACCCAAGCTCGGCACGTCACACCAGAATATCGACTCGGCAGCAATAGGAACGCTGGCGCTCGCTTTCTATCAAGAGGGCGGCGACGTAAGGGAGTTATTCGATCAATGGTTGAACTGGACGATTGCGCGGGGACATTTCACGGGTGGCTTTGAAGCGATCAACCAGGGGCGCGGCTACTCATCGCTAACATTCCCGCAGTTTTCGCACCTGTGGACAATCGCCAATTACGGCAACGTGTTTCCGGAGCTTCAGTTTCACCGGATTCCGTGGCTAAACGGATTTGGTGATTGGTTTTCCAGAATGCTGCCTCCGGGTTTCTGGCAAATGCACGACCCCTGGGGGGATGGAGCAGTGGGGGCTGATACATGGGCAAACCCGAAACTGGGCCGGGACTTGGCGCTGTTCACGCAGGACGGAGACACATGGCTGCACTACACCAATCAAGTTGCCCTGAGTCCGGCCTATAGCGGCGAGATTTATTGGTATGAAATGGCGCAGTCGTATTACATCTGGCCCCCGCCCGCGCCGACAACGAACACAAGCGCGAAGCTGTTCAATGAGGATGGGTGGGTGATTGCATCCAGCAAACCGGCCAATGCGATTGATGCCTTCACGAACGGGGTGGGCTTTGTGTTCTGCGCGAGGCCGCGAGGGACTGAGGGCGGGCACTCGCTGAATTGCGATGGGGCGTTTGAGCCTTGGGCTTACGGCACGAAGCTGAATGAAGGCGGCGGGTGGAACCTTGTCACCTACGCCTATTACCCGGATTCGCAGGACTCGCTTTTGGTGGATGGCTACGGGGAGCAGGTGAACGAGACTTATACGCTCTACGGGACGCAACCAGCCCTGCCCTATTACGCCCGCATCACGGCTTACACCAATCATTCTGACTTCACTTATTGCGCCGGGGATTTGAGCGGGTGTTTCACGAACACTTACGCTGTCAACACGAAGGGCAACACTCGCACCGTAACGCGGGAGGTGCTGTTTCCGCACCGGAAATACTTCGCGCTTTACGACACGTTCCGCACGCAGACGAACGCGACCTTTCAGTGGGTGTGGCATGTGCTGCTGGATACGGTGGCCAGCGCGAGCGCGACGGGCTTTCGATACACAGCGACCAACCGGCTCGGCATCCACATCACGAATCATGTTTTTCATTCGGTGAGCGGGCTGAGTTTCACGAACATGACGGGAACCAATGTGCTGCGGAACCCGGTGACTGGCGTATGGCGCTCAGACTCCAGCGACCCGAACCGCAACCAGGATGTGATGTGGTATTCCAACGGAACGCCAACAACGAATTTCTCTTTCCTGTCTGTGATTGTGCCACAGCAACCGGGGGTGTCGGCTCCATCGTTCACGAGGATTAGCGATGACACTGTGCAAGTCGTTTACGACGGGGTGACGGACGTGATTTCGTTTGGGAGGACGAACAGCAGCCCGGCGAGCACTTACGTTGTGAACCTGGCCGCATCGGGCGGCGGTGAAGAAGGGGGCGGCGGGGGAGTGGCCGGAACCGTCAACACCATCAACCTGAACGTGGGGCAGATACAGCGATTGCCTTAGCTATGACCGAAGATACAACTCTAATTCCGAAACCTGACCCTAAACCGGACTCCTCCATCGGAGGCGTCTCCGTCCGCGCCTGGCTGGCCCTTATCGCAGTGGGTGGTGTAGTGGCCACACACATGCTGGTCACCGTCGCGGTCTGCGTCTACGCAGTCCTCACCCGAGACCTCGCTCTTTTGGGAACGCTCACCACGATTGGGGAGCCGTTCTATTCCCTGGCCATCGCGGCCACCGCGTATTATTTCGCGAAACAAAAGTAGTCCGTAGTTAACTATGAGTGCAGCCACAAATGCGTTTGAAGAAAACGTCCTAAAACTTATCCTGCAAAATGTAGACCTCGCCAATGTCGGCGACGCCACGGGACTCCGCGGCAGCTCGACAGCCGGCAGTCTTTACATTTCGCTCCACACCGCCGATCCCGGCGAGACCGGGAACCAGACCACCAGCGAGACGGGATATACGTCTTACGCGCGCGTGGCCGTGGCCCGTTCAGCGGGCGCTTGGGCAGTATCCAGCGGGGCCTCCCCCACCGGAAGCAACGTTGCCGCCACTACTTTTCCGGCCTGCACGGGGTCGACCAGCACCATTACTCATTTCGGCATTGGAACAGCGGCGACTACGGCGGGGAATCTCCTATTGAAAGGCGCATTGTCGGCAAGTTTGGCAGTAAGCTCGGGCATCACCCCCAGCTTCGCTATCGGGGCTTTGACCGTTACTTGCGACTAGTAAATGCCCGACCCATCGGTTTCACCGCCGATCAACAATGATTGGCCGAATCCGTACGCGCCGTTACTTCAAATAGTAATACCCGCTCCGGTTTCGAGCGCATTAGCCCTCGAACTCGACGGCGGGGACATCCTCCCGGATACCTCCACCTACTTTTCGGGTGGGGACCTTGTTCTTGAATACAATGTCCCCGGCTTCCCTGGACGCAATCACACTGTTTATGTTCAGTGGGACGACGGTGTCGGCCCCCTCGATTACAGCGCAGAGTTCCGCCAGGGACCGGAGTGGATAGACCACACCTTCGCCGGCCCGCCTTATTGGATCGAGGCGGAGGACTTCAACACCGAGGCCGGGCAGTATTTCCCCTCGAACCCCTCCTTCGGCCATTCCATAAACGCCCAGGGGCTCTACGTCGGAAAAACATCGACCGAGACAGTCGACTTCAATAGCAGCGGTGCGGCTGCGGATCTATACCGCGTTGGGACGGGAGTTTCCTTCGCTGCACATGATGACGAGAACGTAAACGGAGTGGGCTCGGAGCGGGGGTTTTCCGTTGCCACTGACTACAAAATATCCGGTTTAGATCCCGCCACCGACTGGTTTAACTACACTCGGACTTTTCCGGCCGGGCGTTACCACTGCTGGGCACGCATGGCGGGCAGTACCGGTAACATGGGCGGGGAACTCGGGGAAGTCGTTAGCGACCGTTCCGTTGCCGGCCAAACCGTTAATACCCTCGGTTATTTTTTTGCCGCTGCCAATGGGAATACCGATGAGTTCCAGTTTGTTCCCCTAGTTGACGGCGACTATGAACTAATAATCCTGGAGTTGGACGGGGAAACCACACTACGTTTCACTGCGGGGTTGGACGGCGGAGAGCTTCAGTACTTGATGTTCACCGAGGTTCCCGAGATCCCGAACATCGAGGGTGGTGGGGAAATTGTTTTTTCGGTTAGTGGGGCGCTCGGGGGGACGCGCGCAGCCGTGGGTAGTATGGCCCTCGTTTTCGGCGACACCGGGACGCTGCGCGGGGATGCGGCACTGCCGGGTACACTCCCGCTGGTTTTCAGTGCGGGTACGGGAACGCTCATGGGGTTCGCCCCCATCGTCGGGACCGTTCAGTTGGTGTTCTCCGAAACCGGCACTGTGGGGGGTGCGGGAAACCTTGCGTTGGTCGGAGACCGGACAATCCTTTTCGGCACGCCCGCTCCATTTCTGGAAGGTGGCGGACTGTTAGGAGGGGCCGTCGCGTTGGTTTTTGGTAACGCTGCTACACTTTCGGGAGACGGAGCCACTATAGGCGAAGCCGCCCTAGTTTTTGGCTCCTCCGGCGACCTATCCGGCCCTACAAGTCTGGGGGGAACTGCTGCCTTGGTATTCGGAGTTGCGGGAGTTGATGCGGGATTAGCCGCCGAGGGTGATCTGGAAGCTGTGGTCGCGCTTGTTTTTGGTGTCGAGGGCGTGCCCTCCGGTGCCGGAAACCTACCCCCCGGTACCGCAGGCATCGTTTTTGGCACAGCGGGGGCGCTGCCAGCCAGCGGAGCCTTAACGGCGTCTGTAGTGCCCGCGGGCATCGTTTTTGGCACCGCAGGCACCTTGCCGGGTTCGGGTGACCTGGAAGCGGAAATAGCCCTTGTTTTTGGCACCTTCACGTCGGCTATAAACGTCTCCGTAGAGGGTATTTCGGGCACCGTCCAGATCGTATTCGGGGCCGGAGGGGGGTTAAAAAATGCTAACCGATTTTTGCCTCCAACGGGCCTCCCCAACGCGATAGTTATAAGAGGACATTGCTCCTCTTCCGCTACCCAGTCCAAGGCTCGGGGATGCGGTGGTTTCAAGCAGGTTGTTAAAGTCAAAGATTTGTAATGCCCTACCAGGTTGTAGACATAAAGACTGAGGTCCGCAAGATCCTCGGAGCATGTGATGAAGATCACATGTTCGAGCGGATTAGCCAGGCTGTCGAAGTCCTTTCCCACAGCGGCGATTTCGACCCGCTTCTCGGCTACCTCGACATCTGCGTCGATTCGCAGTGTGTGACGCTCCCGCGTGAAGTAGAAACGGTCTTGGCGGTAAATATCGCCGGCCGGCCGGCGATTGGAAGAGACCAGTTTTTCAGTTTTCATTTGAACGGCCCCGGAGATACCGGGGGGCGTATCGCATGGGAATGGAGCGACCAGCCTTGGTCCCCGCTCTACCGAGATCTCGTCGCCCCCACCAAACTGGTGGCTTTTCTCGCCAGCGAAGAGGACGAGAACAAGGAGCTCTGGGTCTATGGGTATGACGAAAACCAGAAATGGGTCCGCTCCCAAAACGCTGCCGGCCTGTGGGTCAACGGCTATCAAGTCCCGACCATCTTCGGGGTAGCCGTACCTGACGACGGCGCACCCACTTTCACTCGGGTAACGCGCGTAAGAAAAGTCGAGTTCGTAGACGACGTACGGCTCGCCTCCTACGACAACGACGACGCTTCCGGCACACTCCTGGGCATTTATGAATGGGACGAGACCGATCCCATGTATCGACGCATCAAGCTTGGACACGAAGCCGAGTGGGTCCGCATCGGGTATAAGAAACGGGTCTATAGCATAAAGTCCGAGACTGATTTGATCCCGCTCCCGAGCCGGGTTCCGCTTTTCATGATGCTGCGCGCTCTCGTCCAGTACGACGACAAGGACATCGTGGGCGGGGCGGAATACGAGGCGCACGCGCGTCGGCTGTTGACAGAGGCTATCTGGTCGCAGCAATCACCGGTTACATCACCTTTGCAGGTGAACGATTCCATTAGCCTGGTCGACAGATTCGACGACGTGGACTAATAAAGGAAACTAGCAAAGGAAAGGTGGACAACAAGTTTTCAGACGGGGATACCGGTTTTCCGGTAGGGATGCTCTCGGGCGATGACCCAGAAATCCTGCCGCCTGGTTCCTATTGTCGCAGCATGAATACAGTGAATAGAGGTGGGCATGTTCAGTGCCGGCCCGGCTTTGACAGCCTGTACAACCTCCCCGAAGGGAAGTTGCAGGGCTTCAGGCTTTTCACACCCACGGGGGGTGCGCCGCAACAGCTCGCAGTTGTCGATGGAGCATTGTACGTCTCGACCAGCCCTTTCAAAACATACAAGCAGATTGAAGGAATAGAATTTTCCCCCTATGCGCCCTACGTGTATTGGGAGCAAGCGGTGCAGTCCGTAGAACTGAATGAAGATGGCTCCCTCACCTTGATCGTACCGAAAACGGTACTCGTTATCCAGGATGGCAAGTCACCTCCTGCTTTCTGGGATGGCGCTGAGGGCGAACACACGAGGGACATCCCGCTCGGCACACACATGAAGTGGAGTGGTGACCGATTGTGGGTCGCACGAGAAAATCGGGTTTTCAAGTCCGATATCGGAAATCCGTTCGGGTACGAGGAAGGTTTATACATCGGAAACATCGGCTCCTTCGTCCTCCCTGGGGACGTAACCGGCATGGGAGAGCTCCCCAGCACGGATCAGCCCGTCCTGCTTGTGTTCAGCAGCAACACGACCACGAGATTTTTATCCGGGGTTCGCAACGCCTCTTTGTGGAGCAGCATTTCAAATTTCCAGCAGGTAATCCTGCCCACCATCGGGTGCGTGGCTCATCGCTCCATCGTGGCCGGGAACGGTGTGCTTTGGTGGTTTTCGCAGTACGGTTTCATAAACCTAAACGCCGCGCTAAGTATCAACGTGGACTCCGCGATTCAGTACCTCGACCACGGGATGGCGTATTCAAAAGGGCGATTGGCTCCCGACCTGTCAGGAATTGCCTCGGCGGCTTTTGAAAATTACGTCCTTGTCAGCGTGCCGTACACTGACATTTACAACAGGCATACCTGGTGCCGAGACGAAAGCACGCGATCCTGGAATTCTTACTGGACGGGAATTCGTCCAGTCGAGTGGGTGGTTGGGGAAATTGACGGCGCGCCGAAGATATTCTGCGCGTCCGTCGATGAAGACGGAACTAACCGGGTGTGGGAGGGCTTTCGTCCCGCCCGGCTGGACAACGGAGTTCCGATTACCTGGACGTTCGAAACGAGGGCTTACACAAGCGGGCAACTTGCTCCGAAGCAGTTCCGCTACGCAGACCTCTATTTGTCCGAGTTATCGGACGTTGTCGACCTTAAGGTCGGCTGGGCCGGGTCAGCCCGAGGGCGATTCAAGGAAGTGATGACCAAGCGAATCCGGGCTCTACGTGGGAGTATCGGGAACCGAAGTGTGCGTTTCGATCAGAACGAGTTCGCTTTGAAAAAGCAAACACGCTTAACGCGGACCACAGATCAAAAAGGGAGCTCGCCAGATGAGTTTACGAGTTGCGGTGTGGAGTCCGACCGGGAGGAGTGGATCGATACCGGTTTCCGCCTTTGCGTCATGGTCAACGGACCGGGCTCCGTCCGAGCCGTGAAAATGTTCTTCGGCCCCGAGGTGGAAAAGCCCGCAGGCAAGTGCGAGGAGGACGAAGAAAACGAGAGGGCGTCGAGGTTCGACGGAGCAGACGCGGCCGGAGACGTGGAGGAAGTCCTCGATATTTTACAGGAAATAGATGCCGTCTTTACTGGTAATGATTCTGTGTCACTTAGCAGCGGAGATGTTTCGGTCGTTGGGAGCGGGACTGCGGAAAGTAAAATCTCCCAGGCGTGCGCGGACAAGTTAGCCACGGCGGTTGCTACCATGCGCGCGCAAAAACAGTTAGAGGAGTCGGCGGTGCCGTTCCTCGGAGGATTTAACGCCAACTAATGAGTTTGAGCTTTACACAGCCGATTACCGCTTGCCAGGGATGCGATGACGCCTACGTCGCCTACGGACCTATTACCGGCGTCGACAGCATCACTTCCAGCAGCGGGGGGGACGAGGTTTCGGACACGGGAGACGACACCACGAACTGCGCGTCATTGCAGTTTGTTCCTGCTCGGACGATCAATTACACTCCGTCAACTTTTACCACGGAACTCACCAAGCGTTACCGGATTTTCGTTCGCGACCTGAAAGAGGGCGGAGTCCCGGCTGGGTGCAAGTGGGTCGATAGTGAAGATTTCAACGACGCAACGCTCGCGGCTTTTCATTTAGAACAAAGTCCAGTTGCAGCCTGGGGAATTGATATTCCCTTGGACGAGGGCGTAACGCACTCCGACCTCGGGGTAAGTCCTTCGATGGAAAAAGGAGCGACATGTCCGCTCCCCAACGCTTGCTACGAAATCCTCGCGGTCGAGACCCCCGTCACCTACGAGGCCGGAAGCCCAACCGGAGTAACCGGGCCGCAGGCTTCGAAGTTGAAGAAAATCAACCTCGCAGAGTTCACTGGAGTTTATGACGGCGTCCTCCGCGGCGTGGAATACAACCTCCGCGGCGGGGACCATGACGAGTCAGACGTAATCGGCGCAATCTTTACCCGGCTTTCGGGTGGAAACCTGGCCGATCTGAGCGCCTCTTACCCAGGCGTTAACGGCGCGCCCTATCGCGTAATCATAAGAGCCCGAAAGCCGGACGATTCAATCCGCATCAACAAAGTCGTTACGCTCTACGCCCATAATGTAGAAGTGGAATTCCGCTCTCCAATCGTATACGGAGAGAGCGGCGCAATCCGCATGTTCGGTGAGCAGCCGGAGGTAACGCGCGGCGAGTTCGAAGGCGAGCCTAAGCTTAAGGCCAAGCTGGCAGAAGACGCCGAGTCCGGCGACGATTTCATCATCCTCTCCGACAACCCGGAAAACATGCAGGCGTCCGACTTCCTCGTCGGGGATGTCGTCACGCTCCGGGGACAAAACGATCTTTTCGGAAAAGCGCTTACCAAACAGGTCTTGCACGTTGAATCAATCAACGTCGGCTTAAACAAGTTGACTTTTGCGGAAGAACTGGAATTCGATTTTCTCGTAACCTACCCCGGCTCGGACTGGGTTCCTGATCTTACCACTGGCACAACCGTAGCCCTGGCCGCTTACGCCGCTTTTCAGGCAGACGTTTCTCCAGGGGACATGCTCGTGGCGGTAGACGCAACGCAACTGCTGTCGAGCGGGATTGCGGTGGGGGACGTAGTTTTGGTTTCGACCAACGAAACGGAGAACGCCATCAACTCCAATGCCCATACGGGTGGCGGGTCTCCTTACAAGAATACCGCGCGTCTGGAGATTAAAAAAATCGTCGCCAAGGGCTTGGCCACAGTCACTTTCGATAGCCCGCTCGTGGACTCTTACAGCACAGCAACTTTCGGTGGAATAACCCTCCTCTCCCCAATCACAGGGTCGTCCTTTAAGGGAATCCGCGCCTCCTACGCCGAGGAGCAGTTAAGCCGGAACACGCACGGCATCCAGATTGGCTACGGGTATAAGTGCCGTATTGAGGATTGCGAGGTCGACGGCAGCGGGGGCGGGAAAGGAAATGGCATCCGGGTTTCTCATTGCCTGGAGTGCGAAGTGGTCGACAGTCGGGTCAGCAACGCAGCTTTTATCGGGAGCGGCGAGGGCTACGGATTCTCGGCCTACACCTGTGACCGAAATAGATTCATCAACTGTCGAGCAGAGGGCTGCCGGCATAATTTCCTTTGCCAAAAGGCCAACCACACCCTGTTCACGCACTGCACCAGTGTAAACGATGGAATCTCGGGCTTCGACGTTCACGGAGTCAACAGCATAAACACCCATTTCGTTGGGTGCCAGGGATACGGCGGGCCTCTTCTGGCCGATGACGCCACCCACAAGAGTATTTTCCGAGTCGGCAATACCTCACATGCGGTGGGTGATTTCGGGACAGTGATCGAAAACTGTTTCGTATCACAAGCGAAGCTTCTAGGTGACATCGCCAGTTACGCAGCCATTGAGATTTTCGGGGCCAGTGAGGACATATCCATGCGGGGGTGCGCCATCCTTGACTGCGATACGGGAATCCGAGCCGGCTACGACAACTTCGCCGATACGGAAGCGGACAACATCGCAAACGTTATCCTGCGGAACAATTCCTGGATTCGCGTCGACACGCTCTCGGATATAAACGACGCAGTGGGGGAGAGCACTACCGACTTGGATGACGGAGGGCTTAAAAGGGTCAGCGGGATTCTAACACCCGGCACGACTACCGGCACGCAGATTCCCTTTAACAACTCGACGCCCACGCCTACGGGTTTGCAAGTCGTATCCACGAGTTACACCACGAAGGCCCCCAACCGGACAGTCAAGGTTACGCTGGTGGTGCCCCATGTGGCCACTGGAACAGCGACGAACATAATCGCACAGTTGTTCGCTGACTCTACCTGTATCGGAGTAAGCGTAACAAGAATTCCAACTACGGGAGCAACGTCCGGCACCCAGATTGTTTGTGTCGGCACCTTTATTGGCAGTGGATCATCGCAGACCATTCAGGCTCGGGTTGGTCCCCGTGATGCTGCAACTTTAACCTTCAGGAGTCATTTTAACGGATTTGACCAGCCGTTTCTTATCATTGAGGAAGCCGACTAACTATGTCAGTTCACAACACATCTTTTTACCTCCAAGGCGCGCCGATTGCGGGAGACTTCGTAGGCACTCCGCAGGAATTTTTCGAGGAGATACTATCACATACGAAGATTGTGTCGCCTTTTCCTTTCGCGACGTTCGTAACCGGCAGCGTCAAGCCCTCGTCAAACTCGGGTCCGTGGCTTAAGAACGGAACGCAATGGTGGGTCTGGTCGGACGAAGCGGCGGACTACATCCCGCTGGACCTCTCAGCGAGCGAAAGTGACGTTTTTTGGTTCCAGGAGGACGAGCCGGAGACCTTCAGCCCGCCTCTATGGTTCCAGCACGTCGACGGCAAATTCGCAAATGCTTACGTCGCTATAAGCAGCGCGTGGGTGCCCATGCACATTACCAGCGGGGAGACGGAAGACCGTCCGACCTCGCCCTACGATTTCCAGCGTTTTTACGATGAAGACATTGAAGCGGAAATTTGGTGGGAGCGAGGGGACTGGCGCACAACGTCAGGCGTCCGCGGGGATGTCAAGTTCGTTACGTGGAGCACTGCCGAGGAAGCCCTGGAAAGAAATCCGGGATGGGAAGTCCTCGGTACGGGGGAGAGTGTAAATAGTTCATGGCGGGGCCGCATCATAGGCCAGGCCACGATGAACTCGGGATCGAATCCCGCTAGCGATTATTCCGTCACTGGCGCTGTTACAAAACATGCGCAGGGCGAGATGATCGGCTCTGAGACCGTCACACTCAGCATCGACGAGATCCCCGAGCACAGTCACACGATTAAAGGTTTCGGCTACGACGCCGGGGCCGGCGCGGGTAAGAAAGTTTTGGTGGACGACGATCATTTGGGGAGCCCCACCAACCAGGACGCTACCGCATGTATCGCAGTCGGCGGAGACGAAGCGCATGAGAACACCCAGCCCACTTTATTTCTGTGGACCATCAGGAAAACATAGAAATCTTAAAACTAAGGCCCGAAGACCTGTGGAGAATCAAACCGCTAATCGAGGAAATGTTTCAGGAAACAACCCTTCCTGGCCGGTTCAATCCGGTGGGATGGGAGAAACGAATATCCCCGACCCTCGCGAGCGGCCTTTGTCTTTTGGCATGGAAAAGTGGTCCGGTGGGTTTCCTACTGGCAACTCGCTATGTGGACCCTATGACGGGAGAGCGCCGAGCGCTTTTGTCCAATGCGTTCGTGTCTCCCCGGCACCGGTCAGGGGCCAGGATTGGCTCAAAATTAGTGAAGGATTTTGAAGAATGGGCGCAGGGAGATCGTCTAATTGCGGACTGCCTAGATCCACGTATCGCACGCTGGATGCAGTTCCAAGGATACCGTCCCCTAAGCACAGTAGTTACCAAATGATCGTTGATAAAGACCTCCAGTTAAAACTTATTACGATTGCGCTGCTGGCTCGCCAATACGAGCGGCAGCTACAAACACAGAAACGATACCGGGACAAAAACCGAGAAAAGCGGAATGCCTATTGCCGGCAATACCGGCTGGAAAATAAAGAAGACACGCGGGCATACAACAAGCAATGGTATGCGGAAAACCGGGAACTTGCTTGTGCGTTGAGCCGCGATTGGGCGAAGAGAAACTTGTCCCGGCTACGCGCGAACTACCATAAGCGTAAGGAAGACCCGCAGTTCAACATTGCCCGAGTTTGCCGGAACCGACTCATATGTGCTCTGAAGCGCAGGAAGCTTGAGAAAACCACTAGGACAGGGGAACTCATTGGGTGTTCCTCTGAGGAACTACGCGCGCACATCGAGAAACAATTTACTCCCGAAATGAATTGGGAGACCCACGGAACTTTTTGGGTGGTAGATCATATCGTGCCAATTTGCGATTTTGATCTGACGGATTTAAAGCAGCAAAAACAAGCGTTCCATTTTTCCAATCTTCAGCCTTTGCTGGCTGACGACAACCAAAGAAAAGGTTGTAAATCTATGGATGAGTGGAAGGCGTTAGCAGAATAAATTTATGGGAGTATTAGCAGGTCTCGGAACACCGATCTTGATGGACGATGCCCAGGGCTCGGCCGCAAGAACGCTGAAAGAAGCCCTAAAGGCTTTGCAGTACATTGACGTACGCACGTACAAAGACAAAGCGTTGTCGAATGACCGTGCGCAATACGCCAACTGGTTAAAGATTCTTCAGGATGTCGCCCCCGATCTGTTCAAAATTCGGGAGCAGAGCAACCAGCTTTTCCTCGACACTCTTGAGCCGGGCCAGAAGGCTGACATCCTCGGGGAAAAGCTTTTCGAAGAGGCGCGCGGCGGTGTTCCGCAGGATCTCCAGAAGGTCAACCCGATCATCGACCAGCTTATCGGTCGGTCGAAGGAGGTTCTCGATCTCGGCGGGAATATTTCCCCCGAGATGCAGAATCAACTCCTGTCTGCGGGCTTGGCGCAGGGAGCACAGTCCGGCACAGGAATAGATCGTCAAGGTCCGACCGGGAATTATCTCGCAAAGCTCCTCGGGACAACCTCTGAGGCATTGCGTTCCTCGCGCGGTGCGGAGGCGTCGGGACTCGCACAGGACGCCCAAAGCCTGCAATCTGGCGTAGACGTTCTCCGCAATAATCGCCTGAGTATTCTCGGGGGGTTGACGAACACCTTCAACGCCATTAATCAGTCGAAGGCGAACCTCGCGGGTGCCGGGCAGCAATACGTCTTGAATAACGCTCCTAAAGCCGGTCTTGGTGGAAGCGATGTCCTCAACATAATGGAGGCGAATCGCAACCAGAAGAACCAGGCCAACATGAATATCGCCGGCATCAACGCGCAGCGTGATATTCAAACGGGCGAGATGTGGAGCCAACTTCTGACCAACTCTCTAAACGCTGCCGGTATTCTAGCGGGAGGCGTAATGGGCGGTATGGGGGTGGGTGCCGCAGGTGCGGGGGCTGGGGCGGGGGGCGCAGGCGGGGCTACTGGAGCTGCTGGAGCCGGGGGTGCGGGTGGAATGGGCGGATTCAGCCAATTCATGGGGGGCGGTATGGGCGGTGCAGCGGGCGGGGGCGCAGCCGCGTCAGCACAAGGCTTCAACTGGGGTCCGCTTTTGCAAGGACTGTTTACCGGCAGTCCGACGTATACCTCGCAACAACCGCTGTACTTACCGCCGAGGACTCGATAACTATGCCTTTAAACTTCCAACCTTCCACGCCAGTCCCGATGATTAACATTCCGGGACTGAGCCCTTCTTACCTTCAGGCGCAGCAAGTCCAGGCGCAGAAACTCGCACAGGAGCGAAGCATCGCGGCCGACCAACAAGCTCAGGTCGCGAATCATCTCCAGAGTCTTCAAATCCAGAAGATGCGGGAAGACTCGGACGCTCCGCTAAGAGATCACCGGGTCGCCGCACTTAAGCGACAAGCGGATGCTGCCGCCGCCCTAGACGCAGTAACAGGTGGAGATCCACTGGGCAAAGCGGCTGCTTTGGATTTTACTAAGATGTTCGGGGAAATCCCGCCCATCGACCCCACGACTGGAAAAATAGATTACACAAATATGTCGATTCGGGCGAAGGAAATAAGGGACGCCTCCAATCAGGACAGGCTGCTGGAAACCTACACGGAGGACGTGGTCGGGCCAGACGGAAAAGTATCCGTGGTTCACAAAACCAGAAACAGGAAAACTGGCGAAGTTGTTTCACAAACGACGCCGGGATTCAACGCAGCTAAATCGGCATACGCAGACAAGGCCAACGCTGAAGCCGCAGAATCGAAAGCCAAAGCGGGGGCTGCACAAGCCAATCTCCAATCTGAAAGCTCGACCGTATTAAACAAGATCCGAGAGGCGCGGGAAAAGATTACAGCAGGCAACGCAGACGGTCTTCCGGTCACGGGATGGGGTGGGTGGCTGCGGGTTTTCCCTGGCGACGCACAAGACCTCGATACCGCACTAGATACTATTCGAAGCCGCGTTGGGTTTACGGAGTTGCAGAAACTAAGGGCTGCATCTCCCACGGGCGGAGCCTTGGGTCAGGTGTCAGAACGCGAGTTAACCTTTCTCCAGTCCGTTATCGGAAGTTTGAAGCAGACGCAGTCGGAAGCATCGCTTCGCAACAATCTGGACCTGGTGGAAAAAGCCTACATGGATGTTATTCACCGCGGTATCAAAGACCCGGACAAGTGGTTGAAGGAAAATGGATTTGGTGGTGGGGCTGCGGCCCCCGCCGCACCCGCAGCAGGATCTTCTCCGTCAGGTTTTTCTTCCGAGGGCCTCGTCTATGACCGGGAAACCAATCAGCACGGCAAGCGACAACAGGACGGAACCGTTGCTCCGGTGTCTCCCGAGGAGGAGAAATTCTGGCAACAAAAACGCCAATCGCTAACGCCTTCACAACCTGTGCAACCTGCCGCTCCAGCCCCGCCCGCAGTGCAGCCGCCCGCGCAGATACCATCTATCGCCCCAATGGACGCCCCCTTTGTCCCAGGGCAGCAATTCAAGCCCAGCGATCTAACAATCCGGGCTTTACGCCGCTAACTAATGCCCTGGGAAGAAGTAAATTACGCGCCGAAAGGTTCGGAAAAGTGGGAGCCTGTTGATTATGGGACGCCCAAGACCGCGCCCAAATGGGCGGACGTAAAACACTACGACACCGACAAGCTCACCAAGGAAATTGACGAGGGCAGCTTTTCAGTACCGAGGTATATTTCCGACTACAAGAAGCAGAGCGGTCAAGAGCTCTCCCCAGAAGAAATCAACTCCCTGCTCCCCGCCTACAAGCATGAGGCGAACAAACCGATGCTATCGGGCAAGGTTCTCAAGGACGCAGCGGAAGGCATTCCTGCTGCAATCGGGAGCATGGTTCGCGGGGTAAAAGGCTTCGCTGGTAATGCCAAGGATGCCTACACTTCTAACGACCCCGACATAAAACAACGAGCGAATGCAGAGAACAACGCTGCCGTGGAGTTGGCGATTACTGATACGGCTGGACTAGCCCCCTCCGCAGTTCGAAATTTTCGTGAAAACCCGCTGGGAATCCGTCGCCTCGTTACTGGGAAGACCGGTGTTGACAAGATGTCGGATGAAGAGTTGCGAAACAGGTTATTCGACGATGTCGCAAGACTTGAGCAACGCGAAAAAATCAAACATGGTGAAGGGGAAGGTCTCGTAGGGGACCGAAAAGGGAAGTTGGATGTTCGCCCCGACGTGGTCGAAGACAGTTCCTTTCCTGCCGACCCTTTCAACTTCGTGCCGGCTGCGGCCGCGCTTAAAATCGCGAAGGGCACCAAGGCCGCAGCCCTGGCCGGAAAAGCCATCGCAAAGACTGCCGCCATCGCAGCGCCCATCGCACAGGGCAGCGCGCGCATCGGCGGGAAGGTTTTGCGCCGTGTGGCTGGACCGGCTGCGACGGTTACTGCCGGACTGGCGCACAGTGCTGCCGCAGGTGCGGGGGTGTACGTCGGAACCAAGCTTACGGGATACGCACTTCCGGCCATCGAAAAAGCCTCCGAGGTCGTCGCCAAGAACATTTTACTTCCCGCCACCAAAGGGGCCGCGGCCGGTCTCGCTGGTGCCATTCCGCTCGCAGCCATGGCACCCGACGAGGAGACCGCTTCCGGTATTCTCTCCGGCTCAATGGGCGGTGGAGCACTCCTCGGTGTCGCAGGGCACGGAAAGCACTATCTCACAACCGAACTACCAGGGCGCTTTGCTGAGGATGTGCAACGCGCTGTCCGGGACAAGGTTCCTGACTCTCCCGCCTACGGTGTCGACAAGGCCCTCGACGATCAGCACAGTGCGACCCTTAGACAGCTCAAGGGAAAGGACCCCGCAGCAGCTAATCTTTTCAATGTCCTACGGGAGGCCTTCCGCACCGTGGAAGTCGCGCCAGGGGAGAACGTCAACCTCGAAGCCTACCTTGTCCCCAAGGTGCAGGGTGGGAATGCTGGCGTTATCAACCGCACACCGCGCGTCAACGCAGACGGGAGTATTACCTACGTCCTCCAAGTCGCACAGACGGGTACAGCCCTGCTACACGAGCCGGGGCATTTCCTCCAAGAAATCCAGAAACTTACCGGCAACGACGCCGCCTGGACGGCTGCACTCTCGAAAGCGTTCACGCCCGAGCAGCGCGCGAGGTTCGCGGAGCAGTATTCCAAACTGGAGCCGCAAGGCACGCTTCTAAATGCGGACGGCACGCCCAACGACGCGCGAGTCCTTGACGAAATCGGCGCTGAAATCTGGAGCAATATTCTCCGGGGCAACGGGCTTCAGGGCCTCGCACCCGAGCTTTCCAAGCGCATAAAAACCACCCTCGGCGGGCTTCTGGAAAAATCTCATATCTACCGACCGCAGGTGAGCGAAGGCGGGGTGCCGAAAGATTACACGCCCACACAACCGCTGCCGCAGGGTAGAACGCCTCTAGGCGTAGGACACAGCTTCGAGGCGCAGAAGGTCGGCCAGAAATTTCTTAACGAGCAAGGCTTGCTCGGGAGTGCGGAGCCGCGGGATACTCCGACCGCTCCAACGCCCGCCGTCCCCGCTGCGCCTACGCCGCCCGCGAACACAGGACAAGGGCCTGTCACGCCCCCGCCCCTT
>Ga0137435_1000098_pt1 | contig 34782 bp, 11 predicted proteins | sample EasRivERMGT100_2_FD_104904 | JGI IMG/M metagenome (GOLD analysis project Ga0137435, IMG submission 104904) | Soil microbial communities from meander-bound floodplain in the East River, Colorado, USA - East River MetaG ERMGT100_2 | ecosystem: Environmental > Terrestrial > Soil > Floodplain ... | reverse complement strand
TCTACTTTATAGTTATCTTGGAACATTATAATATCTTTCTCAACATATTGAGCAGCTTCTTCTCCAAAGATTTCTTTTCGTATAGCTTCATTATAAGACTGTCTAGTTTTATTTCTATAAGTAACTATTTTAATTATATTAGGATTTTTCTCAAGAACACCTTTTTTAAATATATCTGCTACTTCATAAAATATTTTATCAAAACCTGGTACAAATACTAGATTACCTTTATCAGTTAATTTATCATTAATAGCCTCTAAAGGAACTGGATCTAATTTAGGTTTCTCTAATTCACTATTATCCCAATAGAAATCTGCATAAGGAAGAATTGGAGATTCTTCTCCTTGACGAACACGTTCTACTAAACTAGCTTTTTGATCTGATTCAAATACAGGACTAATTGCAGATAAATCTTTTGGATTCCAATCACTATAATATGGATTTTTTACATCTCTAATAGGAGGAAGTTGACCTCTATCTCCTAAAAAGATAAGCCTAGAACCTTTTCTTTTAGCTTCGAACATTAATTCAATAGTCTCTTCGTTTATCATTGATGCCTCATCAATTATAATTACATCTGCTTTTCTAATCTTAGCATCTGCATTCCAGCCATCAGTAAATTTACCAGTCTCATTATCCATTACCTTACCAAGAATACCAGCTACACTACCATTCTCAATTCGACCAGGATATCTTGCATCTAATTTCTCAGCTAATACAAGTTTAGCTTTATGAGCAAGAGCTGCAACTAATATTCTTTTACCACTTTTAACAGCATCAGCTATAGCTTCTTGTACTAAGGTAGTTTTACCAGTACCTGCTTTACCCTCTAATACAAATATAGTATCAGGATCTCCATTTATAATAAAGTCTTTAATAGCTGTAATAGCTACTTCTTGTTCTTTATTAGCCGGCTTAAATACAATAGGAGCAGCATTAGCATCATTTCTAACTTCTAATTGAACTTCAACTGTAGGTTTAGCTAATATACCATGTTCAGCAAGACTAAGTATATTAGTTCTTTCTTTACTACCTTCAGCATAATTTTTAAGTTTATTATCTTTAGTTGATATAATAGCTTTATTTGGTGTTACAATATAATCTGTACCTTCATAAGTAACTACTTTAGCCTTTTGAGGCATAGCTTTAAGTTTAGAAGGAGATGGAGCTAACTTAGATAATGGACCTTCAAACATTGGATTATAAATCTGAACAGTTCCATTAGGAAGTATCTTAGTTACCATATAAGTTTCTTCATTATACTTAACAAATCGTCCAACCTCTATAGGATATTGACTAATAGGTTCAGTTTCTTTTTTGCCTTGTTCTTCAGTTTCTTTTTTATCTTCTTCTTTAACTACTTCTATAAGAGAGTCTTTAGTTCTTTGATAAAGTTCTGTAATAGCTTGCATAGCAGCCGCTTCTTTAGACTCACCTAGATACTCTTTACGAGAAACCCATTTGCCAGTTTCTTTATCTTTTACATTATAGTTCTCTATATCACGAGTACCTACACCTGCAAAGTTTTTAGTAAGTATAGGTGGGTTATCATCTGGAGTTCTTTCAAAAGCTTTTCCATTCCATTTATACCAATTTTCAGTAGCAGTATCCCAAACATAAGTAGGTTTATTCATTTTAATACCTAACTGTACTGCAGTATTAGTACCACCATGAACTGCTGTAGCTTCAAATCCTTTATTAACATCTAACTGAGCAACTGCAAATACAGAATCTGCATTAGCAACTTGATAGTAGTTTCTTACTTGTAAGTTACCTTGAATTGTATCAGGAAATTTTTTACCAAGAAGTTTCTCTACTTGTTTTCTAGCCTCTTCAAGTTGTTCTTTGGTAATTACAGTAGCTTCAATTTTAGCATTACGTAATTTTTGAGATAAACCTTGATTAGATTCTTCTCTATAATGCATGTGTTGTGTTACACCAAATGTTCTACCAATTATATCAAAAAATGTATCTGCTCCATAAGCTCCACCACTATGATTAGTAATTTCTTCCATAGAGGTAACTGGTTCAGCAATTTTTTGAGGTATCTCAACTTCTTTCTTCTCAGTCTCAAACTCTTTTAAGTTTCTTGTAGGAGAATCCTTCATACCTTCAGTTAAATCTTGAGCTCTTCTAAAGGTTAATGTTATTGTATAGTTAGTAATAACTTCTCCATTAGGTAAAGTTATAGGAGGAAACTCCATAGCCTTATCTATATTGTCTGGTGTATCATGAGCTACTTCAAATCTACCACGGCCATCCATACCAAAAGCATATATAGTTCCATTTCTTGTAGGAATAGAGGTTTTTGGATCTGCAGCAAATGATATATTACCAGGCTGAGCTTGATTCTCATAAATATTTATACCATTATTATTACCTAATGTATATACGACAACAGGATAGTTTCTAGCAGTAACACTTTCAGTTGTATCTCTATGCGTGGATATATTCTGTCCAGGCAAATAAATGTTTCCTATGAGCGAATCATAGTCAGACATATCTATACCTAAACTTTCTTCGATCGTTGCTATAAGAGGCTGTAAATCACTCAGAGGGGGTAATGGATTACCGTTCTGATCTACAGTATCATATGTATAGAATTCTTTACCTGTAACAGCACCTGCTGATTTAATTTGAACAGGTTTATGAGCATTTGTTTTTCTAGTCCATCTAAGACCAAAGTTAAACATATCATTAGCAGTAGGAGATTTATTTTCTCTATAAGCTTGCTCTTTTATCTGATTAGCTATCAAATCAACAACTTCTTGTGTCTTAGTTTCATTTGGATTAGTTTCAACAGATACAGTACCATAAGCTTCAGAATGAACTGTTATTCCTCCATTATCTTCAGTTTCATCAACTCTATCTTCAATTTTATCTAATTCAAACTTAGGATTAAAATTATCTCTTTCAGTTAATATATAACTGTTTAATTCTTCTACATAATCTTGTTGAACTTCAACTTGTTTATTCATATGTTGTTCTCCGTATTCAACAACAATACCTCCTTTATATTTTTTACCAAGTGGAGTTACTCTAGTATAAACAGCTTGATTACGTTTATTGTAACCTATTAATTTATAAACAAATCCATTTTCTCTTTGAACATAATATCTACCTTTAACTCCTTCTTCTTTTACAACGAATCCTGTGCCAATATGTTTAGTAACTACATTATTCTCAAATACTTTTGGAACAAATTTAAAGTTATGAGTATTATTAAGATAGAATTTATCTAAGAAATCTTTTTGAGATTCTTTTGTAAATCCAGGAATAAATTGATTAATACCTTCTTGTAACATATATTCATGAGGCATATATGTATAGAACTGTGTAGATGTCATTCTAAATCCTGAAGTAAGAAAAGAATATTTAATTAGATTCTCTGCGAATGTAGGATTATCTATCATAAGATCTCTCCATGAATCTGTAAACTTTTCTTCAAATGAAGCAGATTTCTTTCTATTATTTAAACCTATAGTTTTAAGACGTCCATCTCTTTTAATACCTAATTCATCTAATATTAAATATTTACCTTTATTTTCTTTTTTAATTTTATTAAACTCTGCAGGTAAATCTTCAATTAATGCTCTTGATTCTTCTGCAGATAAATTGAATGGGCTAAAATTAGACATTACATAGCTGTAATAATTCTTTTCTAGTTCAGTCATTATATCTATATTTGTCAAAGGCATATTTGCTACATCATTAGATATCTCATTAAATATAGTTTGAACCTCTTGAGATCCTTGTGGAAATAATCTAGGATTAGCCTGAACTATTCTCATCATTTCCTTCATTGCATTATAATAATGACTTAATGTAGTTTTTTCAAATTTACTTTCAAACCCATTTAAAACACCAGGTTTGTCAGAAGCTTCTTTATTTAATATGTGTTGTCTTAAATTAAAGATACCATACAGGGAACTAATGTTTTTACCCATACCAGATGTATCTAATTTAGATGTATCTACGTTTTCTTTAATAGCTTTACTTAAATCTTGTAATTCAAGGAATTTTTCATATACAGCTATTTGGAATGAACCATCAGTTTTCTCTTTAATTTGATCTCTAAAATATTTTAAATCATATTTAGATGTATCTGTAATAGTAATCTTTTGAGCATTAAACAATTCATTGTGTTTATTTGTAAGAAAATCTATAATCTTTTTAACTTGTTCATCAGTGGTTTCTTTACCAAGTTCTTTTCTTATTATACCAGCTCCTTTTTCAGTTTTAAGATTTCCATAACCAGAATCAACACTTCTAACAAGTTTTTGATATAATAATCCTAAAGGTTTATCTACACCTTCAAGAGTTTCTTTTTTAAGAGATTCAAGAACAAGATTTCGTCTAAATTTATTTTTAGTATCACCACTATTTTTAGAAGTAATTGATTCAAGACTAGATTGATATTCAACATATTGTTTAATAATAGGTTGAGACATAAATGCAGTAACGTATAATGGATGTACTCCAGCTCTTAACATTAAGTTACCAGCATTAGTTGTAGATGTAGTCCAGTTACCTCTAGTGATATAAGGATCTTTAGCTATATCAACAAATGCATTAAGAATTGCAGTAAGAGAACTTCCTACTGGTATTTCTGATATACTTCTTCTAAATTGAGCTTCATTAAAGTCTTTACCATTTTTAACATAGAAAGCACGCATCTCATCAACATAGTAGTTCATGTCTGAAGGACTTAAATCTTCAGAGAATTCTTCATCAAATATAGTCTCTCTTTCACCATTTCTTTTTTGACTATGACCCCATCCTATGTAGTATTTATTAAGACTTAAATTACCAAGGCGATTAATATCTACAAGTGCGTTAGCTTCTTGGCCAACGCCCATCTTGCCACTTATAAATTCATATCTTAATTTGATATCATTAAACGAATCAAAGTGAAACATAAATCCAGTTGTATTTACAGGCATTAAATCTTTAATATCTTCTTCTATGAATGCAATATCAATAGGCTGCATAACATCTTTGATAACTTTACCATGAGTTAATACAGCTTTATATGATTCTATAAGTCTATTTTGAAGTGCTTCCTTAGACTGTTTAGCATTCATCATCTTAGGATCGTACTTAGTATAAACAAGTCTATCTTTACCTTCTTCTGTAACTTGATGAGTATAGTTTGGCATCATAATAAACATCTTATCTATATCAAAGTCAGATCCTGTTTTAGTTGTAATACCAGTATAAGCTACAATTGTATCTCCATTCTCTTCAGGTAATATACCTACAATCTGTAGTGCATCATTAGATGAAAGACCTTGATTTGGAATACGATAACCTATAAGATTTGAAAGTATTTCTTTATCTATAATAGGTTCAACTATATTACCTTGTTCATCTTTGCCTCCAAATAATTGTAAAGGCGTATAATCTTTATAGTTAGGAATATGTTTAGCTATGAATGAACCGGATATAAGAATCCCTCCTGGTTTAATACGTTTACGCCCAGTATCTTCATCTACATATATTGTTGGTTCAAATGTAGTATCACCATTTTCTAATTCAGGACTCCAAATAATTTTCTGATCTTTAGTATCGTCTTTAGATAATCCAAAATTAGCCATTTGAATAAACGCTCCACCATTAGTTTTAATTTTAATAAGGCGGTCATTCATTATCGATGAATAGATATTAATTATCTTATCCATTGATTGAGGCATGCCATAAAGAGCAGTTTGTTTCTTTAAGGCATCTATCATATTTTGAGAACCACCACGTTTTTCTAGTTCTCTAATTAAAGCATTGTATAATCCTTTAGTATTTTTAATCTTACCATTTTTATCTACTCCAAACTCTTCAGCAAGATCACTTATTCCTTTATCTATTAAACTTTTAACAGTACGTGAAATTTCATCAATAATATGTTGTCCATTTGTTTCTTTACCATCTAATACAAAACCTGATAACTTACGGTTAAATTTAAGCCCTGCGAAGATATTTTTCTGAATCTGACTACCAACATCTATTTGTTTAAATGTTTTAATAGGAAGGTCCTGTTGCAGTTTCCAGCCATAATTAGACAGTGTTGTAGTATTAAATTTTACATTCTTAACAACATTACCATTTTTATCATGTACAGTTGTAGGAGTTGGAGATCCAACCTTAATACCATCTATAGTAATAAGTTCATCTACGTCTTGGTTCTCCATTGCTTCAAATAGAGTTTCAAGACCTGTACCTTTAACTAATCCTTTAGTAAGGACTGCTTGAGAATATTTAAGATATGTAGGAGTTTTACCATTCATATAGAAGTAAACTCCCTTCATAGGTTGAGCCATTATTTTAAGCTCATCTTTCTCATAAACTTCTTTCTCACCTGATGTCATTTTTTTATAAATAGCATCATGTGCGGGTGACCATTTACCTAAACCTTCATTTAAAAACTTCCAACGTTTAGGAGTTATCCATGCTTGAGCATCGGTAGAGTTAATCTTTTTATAAGGTTCAGCTCCATCTTTACCTAACATTTCAACTAATTTATCAAATACAGGAGATTGTCTATAAATACTACTTATAGATGCTATTGTAAAAGTCTCTTGTCCTTTTTTAATACGTAATTGAAGACCATCAGTATATGTAGCAGGTATACGTTTTTTATAGTCAGTTAAGTTTTTATAAAATGCAACATCACCTGTAAATAATTTAGAGTATTCTATATTTTGTATAAGACCATTGATATAAAAGTCAGAAGCTGCAGAGAATGCAGCATTATTAATATCATTAGCATTATTCTCCATATACTTAGCAAAAGTATCTTTATCTATAAATTCGTTTCTCATAGTACCATTGCTATCAAGTACTAAAAGCTCCTGTGTTAAGAATGTAGATATAGTACTTTCAACACCAACTCTAAGTTTATCTTCAATATATCTTTTAATTTCTTCTTTTAATTCTTTATTTGTTTCTAGGTCAGAACCATGTTTAATAGAACCATCTTTATTATATAGTTGGTCTTTAATACTATTAGCAGCTGGATCTGTAGAATTAAAATTATGTGATAATTCTATAAAATATTGAGAGTTAAATGCATTACCATTTTTAGATTGAGGATCTGAACCATCTTTAAAGTGATAATGTACACGTAAATTCTCAGGATTATTTTTAGACGCATCGACTTCTTTACTAGCCTCTTTCATTCTATTGAATTCAGAGTTAAAGTACTTGAAGAACATATCTAATGTTTTGTTATTAACAGATATTACACCACCTCTCATTGTAGTTGTATCTACAAAAAATCCAGTTTTAAGTTGATAATCTGTTCCTTTATCTGCAGGAGTAGTAGTTCTTACATATGAATTAGTAAGTACTTTATTAACGTGGTCATTAAAGTAATCATTAAAAGATATGTCACTAGATGAAACGAAGTCACCTTTTACTTCTTGGAATGTATTAAAAATACCTAATTTAAATTTAGATAATCTTTCTTTAGAAACTCTCTCTTGTTCGGCAACAATTCCACCAGCATATTCTATTTCATTACCAAAGTTATCTACTGCTTTAATATCTAAACCTAATAAATATTCTCCTAGCGCAGAACCTCTATTATATGCAGACATATCATACCATTGACGTAATAATTCTGGTTTCTTTTGCCATTGTAATATACGTGTAGATAGATATGATGGATATGAAAATAACCATTTATTTTTACCTGATGTCCATATAGACGCGTCAGATCCTTCAGAAACAAAGAAAGACTCTGCCTTAGCTAAATTTTTAAATACATTTTGTGTATCAAATGGATTTGCAAACTCTTCATTTGCTTTCTTAAATGCTTTAGAAGCTTTTTCTACAGCCGCTAATGTTTGACTAACTGTATTAGATAATTTATCTCTTTGGAATGCTTGGTCGAACGATTTAGTTCCATTATCATCTAAATGATTAGTAAATCCATTTTCAGTTAACTCAATTCCTAATCTTCTAGTAATATTTACATATTCATTACTATATTCTGTAAATTGATTATCTGTATATGCTTCTTTAAATTTATCTTTAAGAACTTTTAATTCATTATATATTTCAGTTAATACTTCCATTGAACCTTCCTTAAACTTATTCTCTTCAGTTAAGAAAGTTTGTTTAAAATTATTACCCCATTCAGAAGCAACTAATGCAGCTTTAGAACCTGATTCAGATACCTCTTTAACTGTATGTTTAGTATATTTATCTACTTTACTTTCCTCTCCTTCTCTAGCAACTTTTAATTTCTTAATCTCTGAAACTAAAAAGTTATTATGATGAAGATTAAATGCTTGAGCAAATTGATTTTTATCTAATTCAGTAAATCTTGGATCATTAAAGAAGTTAATTAATTGTCTTAAATATTCTTTTTTATATGAAATCTTTTGAATCTCTTTTCTCTGTAAGTCAAATATATCTTCTCCTTCAAGAGCAACTTGATTACTTATATTATTTATAAGTGTAGAATATACATCATTAAATGGGACAAACGTATGCTCGCCCCATACAGGATCTACTACTTCAGTATCTTCTAATAAAGATAATCTAAGTTTAATATTATTACTTAATGATTCTTTAGAATCATGTTCAAAAGAAGATTGACCAAATGCTGGATCTTTTCCTTCCTCACTTTTAGTTTGCAATTCAGAAGTATCATCATTATCAACTCTCTTTAGATTTATTTGTTTATAGAAGTTGTCTATCTTATTAACATATTCATCTATATGGTCTAATGATTTAGTTAAAGTTCTAGCCATAAACATACCTTTAACACCTTCTGTTTTAAGTTGTTTAATCTTATCTTCTATTTCTTTTCTAACAAATACTTCAAGATTAGGAAGTTTTTCTCCCTCTTCTGGTTTATAATTATTAAAATCAAGTTTAGAATTTTTAAAATAATTTAAAGCTAAACGAGATATAATTCTTTCAGTTTGCTTATAATCAAATAGCGCTCTTAATCCTCTTTTAATAATAGGATAAAATACAGTTTCTTTGTTCTTGTTGACAAAGTAATATTTCTTAGCAGTCTCATCATAAGTTAATTTAGGCTCTCCGTTATTATCCACTCTATCTTTAAATGACGGATCTCCATTATTATAAGCCTCTACATAATCACCAAACTCTTCTATAAAACTTTCACTTTCAAAATAAGCATAAGCTGCTTCAGCTTTGAACTCATTTCCTGTGATTGTCTCTAAAGTTTGAATAAGTTCAGATTCTGAACTATTTGTTTTAGTTGTCTTTTTACACGCCATTGTTTATAGTTTATGCAAATATACGAAATTGTTTTTATATAAGCAAATTAAAGTCCACATATTTTCTCAATATCTTCAATTGATGCATTGTTTTTCTTTGCAGTTGCCATTAATTCATTAAAAGTTGTAGCCAAGTTTTCTGGATCTAATTTGGCAGCACCTTCATCTGTTGTAAATTCATCTGACACTCCAAGCAATTCTGCAACATCAAAAAGTATCATACCTTTAGTAGCTTCATCTGCTTTATCAAATGCATTCTTTATGGTAGTAATATCAAATTTAACATCATTCTGATCTTGAGGATTTCTTCTTTGAGCTTTCATTTGTTCCCATTTATTTTTAGTAGATTCAACAACACCTTTATCATTAACTTTAAGGACTATTTCTTTAACAGGTTTAGTTAATTCAGCTATCATAGCATTATACTTCTCATCAATAGCTTGTTTTATTTTAGTATCTTTAAGTTGATAATCTCTATCTTCTATATATTCTTTACTACCTCTAGGATGTACAGTATTTATTCCTACGTTATTATATTCCTCTTCTCTCATTCTTTCTATATCTAATATTTTAAGATCAAGTTCAGATAATTTAGTTTCTGCTTCTCTTTCAGCTTTCTCTCTAGCAAGCCTGTCTTTCTCTTCTTGTTGTTTAGCTATTTCAGTGGCATGAATAGTAGCAATTATATTTTCTATCTCTTGTCCTTTAGCTTGTAATATAGCAACTTCTCTTACAGTTAGTTTAACATTATTAATAACTTTGTTGGCTATAGATGTTAATCTATTTTGAGATACATGGTTCTGATCCATAAATGCTTTCCATTCTGTATCAGGAACAATATCTTTTGTTTGAGAAGGTTTGACATTACTATTCTTAACTTTCTGATTTAAATATACATTACTATATCCTTGAAACGTAGGTTGATTAATAACTGCGTTTGTTGATAATAAAGGATCTTTACTATTTAGAAGGTATTTAACATAAGCTTTATTGTTAAATACAAACTGACCAGGATCATCTTTAGTAACTAAAATATTATGTCTTTTATATTGAAGATAATTCATTATAACTTCTTTAGCCTCAGGGGAATCTAATTCATCTTTAGTTATTGTAAGTAAGTGTTGAAATCCCTGACCATCCATAAGATGAGCTGCAAGAGATCCTAATGTTAAATTACCATCTTTAGATAACTTAAATCCTGTTTTAACATTTTCACTTTTATGATATACAATTAAGTCTAAGAATCTAGCAAGACTTTCATTACGTTCATCCTCTAAACTAAATGCTTTAACAAAAGCAATCTCTTCTTTTAAAGTTTCTTGCAATCTTTTACTAGTAGCAGGAGACATTTGATCTAACTTATCAAAAAATTGTCCCACAGTCATAGCTTGAAAATTAGCTGGTTTAGCTACAGTTTGAGATACAGCACTTAATGCTCTTACTATTTCATATATAGCATCAGCTTTTTCTTCACTAATCTTAGTAACATTTAACTTTAACCAATAAGGTTTACCATTATTTTGTGGAATTCTTAAATATATTTCACCTTTAGCATGTTGACCCATTTCAGGACCTATAGATTTCTTAGGAGAAAGAGTTGACATTAGTTTACCTTCCCAGTTTACATAACCTGTATTCTGTTGAAAGTAAGTAATTTTTTGTTCTTCTGTCATTCCATCAAATACTTGCAAACTAAATATATCATTCTTTGGAATATTAGAAGTTCTAAGTTCGCCATTACGATCAATATATGTAGTTACTCCTTCAATATCAACTATTAATAAACCAGGAAATTGTTCTACTATATTTGAAGTTATACCCTCAAGTATATTTTTAGGAATAGTATCTAAAGAACTATTAAATACTGCTTGATCTATAATGTTATTACGTAAAGGCATTGTTTCGTGTTGAAGTATTCCTTTAGAAGTTTCATTATCTTGATTAGCATCAGTTTTAGCTTCTATAAAAGAAAACACTTTCTTCTCTTTTCCGTTCTTATCTTTATAAGATACAATAACTTTAATTGGTAGTTCATCTTTTAGAAGATCTATATCTTCTTTAGTTGCTTTACCTTGTTGTAATCTTGCATAAGCTTCTTCAACTTCAACAGAAGCTCTTCCTACATCTCCTACTTCAAATGTAATTAAATCATTAGATTTATCACGAGGAGTTCTTTCGTAATCTACAAATGGTTGTAATAAGTTACCTAATGGTTCACCTGTATCTCTATTAGTACTAATTACTTTAGCACCTTCTCTACCTGTAGCAAGCTCATCATCTACTTCATCCTCATCCATATTATCACCTTCTTCAGGTACATCATCTTCTTCCTCATCTTCTAAATCAGGTATAGATTCTGATGTATAATCTCCTGCTTCATCTTCACTTACAGGTGGAGTTACATCTTCAAATACTTCTTCAGGATTAGTTACAATCTCTTCTTCAGTTACATCTTGATGAAATTCTTCTTCAGATCTTTTTTGCTCTTCTTCAATAGCATCTAATTCAGCTTCTTTCTCTGCAATTTTTTGTTTTATATATGGATTCTTAGCAAGTGGATGCACACGTTTCTCTTTTAAACCTTGTAGTTCTTCCCAGAATTGTGTTTCATCGTGAAGAGATTTAAGAGCTTGCTTATCAATAATAGCTTTATTTAATCTTTTAAGTTTTTGTTGATGTTCTTTTAAATCTTTTTTAGCATTATATAAATCTTTAGAAGTTTTAAGTAACTCGTCTCTAAGAGTTTTAAGATCTGCCATATTAGTACCAGCCTTAATTTTATTATCCCAAGTCATAAAAGCATATAAAGCTTCTTTTAATACATCTCTATATTTTTGTAAAGCATCTACAGTATCTTCAATTTCTTCAATACGTCTTTCTGTACCAAACTTGTGAGCTAATAGTTTACCTAAATCTTGACGATGATCTTTAAAGAATTCACTATTATCATTAAGATATGCTACGATATCACCAACATGAGAAAATTCAGCTTTATCTACTTGATTATATCTATCATAGATATATTGAATCTCTGTTTCTAATTGTTTTAATTCTGTTTCTAATAATTCTAATTCTTTATTTAGATTTTTAATTTCATCTTCTACTCTTTCTAATTCTTGTTCAGATTCAGCTATTAAAGCTTTAAGCATTTTAGCATTACGTCCTCTTGGGGCTCTATCTGCTAATGCTAAAGTATCTGCTAAAAGTTGTTGTGTTTTAATTAATTCATCTAGTTTCTTTTGACGTTCAGAAACAAGATCTTCAATCTCTTTAGCTTTTGCATAATGTTCTTCAAGAACTTCTTCTAATGCTTCTTTAAAGTTTTCTTGATCTTCAATTCTACCTTTGAGTGCAGTTTCTATATGCTCAATTATTTTATTAATAGTAGTTGATCCTATAGTTAAAGCTTTTAATCTTTCTAGATTACGTTTATAGTTTTCAGTTGAGCCATCTTCTCTAATGCTTTTAAGAACTTCCTGAGCAACTCTTTCTTGAGCTTCTCTATTATATTCATCCTCACTTCTGTCAGGTGCTTGAACACCATGACTAACTCCAGCAACAACTGAAGGAGTAGCATGCTGAGGTAAAAGTACTTGAGCTAATTCATCTTTATCATTAGTATCATTTATTTCTTTAACAAAATCATCAGCTTTTTGTACAGCTTCTTCAGATGAAGCTTTATCTCTAGCTACTCTAGCATCTACATAATCTTTAAAAGCTTTGGCTAAAGGTTCAGATGCTTGCCATATACCAGCAATATCTTTCTTATGAACTTCTACTTGTTTTCTTTGTTCATTACGTTCTTTATCAATAGCAGCAAGAGTTTCATTTGTTTCAAGAAGACGTTTAGTATTTTCAGCACGTTCTTCTAAAACTACATCTGTAACCATTCCTGGTTTCATTTTAGCTGTAGGAAATTCAGCTTCAGCATCATATAATTCATCTGCTCCAGCTTCTTCAAATATAGCTCTACGTTTTTCTTCTAATTTTTGTAAATCTTTTTCTGCATTTCTTAATGCATATTTAGAACTTAAATAACTTGCACTAAATCTATTTAAGAAATTTTCTTTATCTTCATTAGTTGCTTGTTCATGACTTAATTGAATTACGTCTTTACTAAATGCATCAAATCTTTCTTTCTGTTTTTGTAACCACTTTGCGCTTTCTAAAGTATCTTTAACAAAGTTTTCTGAAGTATCTTTTTCATCTGACCTCATATCTCTTTGAACTACTTCATTAAACTTAGCATCATCTTTTAACTTTTGCTCTAAAGCTTCAAGTCCTGCTTCTCCATTATGAACAGCCGGCATTACAAGATTAAATATAGCTTGTCGTTTAATTTGATCTACTACAGCAGTATTACCTGTTTGAACAGCAAAATCAAATATAGCAGCTTGTTGTTCATTAAAGTTTTGATTTCTAGCTACCTCAGCTACTTTTCTATTATCTAAAATTCTTTCACTAGTATCATTACCTTCATCATCTTTTTTATATTGGAAAGAACCATCTTCATTTTTTTTATAAATGTCATTATCAAATGTATCATTAAAACTAGTTATCTGACTATCTATATTAGCAAGAATAGCATTAGTTGCTTTTCTATTAGCCACATCTGCTCTACGTCCACTATAAGACATCATAGGCCCACCAAGCGCTCCTCCTAAGAAAATAGCCTTTTGACCATCAGTAGTTGATAATGTATTGATATATTCTTTTGTAAACTCTCCTACAAAACTTTCTTGATCATCTTTACCTAGTTGTCCAGCAAGAGCTTTTTTAGTGAATAAATTCTGTACAGTAGTTTGAGAACCTTCTTCCCAAAAACCTTCAGAACCAAATGCACCTGCTATTCTTTTACCAGATGCTCCAGCTCTTTTAGCTATACCTTTTAAACCTTCTTCTGCAGTTTTCTCAAACTTTTGAGCGGCTTTACCCCATATAGCTTTATGCATAATAGCATTAGGGCCAAGTAGAATAGCTACATTTGATTTAAATGTATTAGCCATAGCAAGTGCTCTCTGATCTGTAAAGTCTTGTTCAACCTGTCCTGCTACCTTTTGAGACATATCATTATATTGTTCTACAGATATCTGACCATTCTTTCTTTGAGTATCTAGCATAGCTAGTCTCTTTAAAGTTTCTCTTTGTACAAATTGAGGCTTCTGTCTTTCTATATCATCTCCAACACCTTTAGCTTCTGCACCAGCTTCTAATAAAGTATTACTCATTACAGCTAATCCTGAATCTATATTCTTACCGGTAATACCCATAAACTTAAGAGCTTTAGTAGCTTCTTCAGCTTTACCAGCAAGACTAGTAAATCTAGCTAATTTCTGTGATTTAGAAGCAGCTGCTATTAATTTACCTCCAAGTCCTATATATTCAAATGCAGCACCAGGTGCCATCATACCGGCTATAAAACCAATACCATCAGCTCCTTCAGTTGCCCAAAAAGATGTAGATGTAATATTATCCCAAAGATTTCCTTCTTTAACAGCTTTAGCTGTATAAATAGGCATAAGATCAGTATTAATCTTTTCTCCCCAACTATCTACTTGTTTTATCCATCCATTATTAAAAGCAGTATCATAACCTTGACCTTCTGCAGCAAATGGAGCCGAAACAATACCACCTACTACTCCAGGAATCTTAGCCACTTCAGTAGCAGCTTTTACTGCAGCTCTTGGAATTATAGCAGCTGCTTGAGTTAATCCAGATTGTGCTTCAGCTCTAATTTCATTAATAGAACCTTTTACATCTCTTTCATCTACATCGGCAAACCAGTTTATATCTTTGTCATATTTAGACTCTCCATATCCTGTATCTGTACCTAATAATGATGTGCTTATGGCTCCAGCAACACGTTGCATTGGTCCACTTGGATCTATTCCTTGAGTTTTATATTTAGAGAAGTAATCTCCATTACCTTTTTCTGGTGGATTTCCATTACCATCTCCTTTGTATTTAGCAAAGTAATCATCGTATGCCATATCAAATTATTTTATTTTTGAACACCAATCATTTCATTATACATAATCTTTGCAAACTGTTGAGGAGTAATATTTTCCATTACACTTGTACCTTTTTTCAAAGACATAGTTCCATCATTATTGTATTTAACAGATATTCCTTTAGTGTCTCTAACATCTCCACCACTTTTAGTATTAACTGTTGTCATCCATTTACCTGGATTCTTAATAGCATTTCTATAACTATGTGTTATATTATATGAAGATTTAAATTCTTTTGTCTTCATTTCTTGAGGTGTTCTAGTTACTGCAGATTCACCAAGAGGTTGGTTGTTTTTATCATATAATATAACTTTATGAGCCATAACTTCTTGCTCTATAGCATTACCAAAATGATATCCTCTAAAATTAATAGGAGAATCATATCCATCATAAACAACTTTGCCTCCATCTGCTCTAAATGATTTCCATTCATCTCTAGTAAATGGTTTATTAGTTTCAGGATTTATTACATCTCTTTTATAAGAATCTAAATCTTTATCCATTAAAGCATTTCTTTGATTAGCATCTTTTCCTACTAATTCACCCATAAATAAATCACTACTAGCTGCTATATCTGGACGAATAATATCATTACCTATAGTAAATGTTTTAGAGTTCTCTTTCATATAACTACTAATAGTAGATGCTTGAGCTTCAGTAATTTTCATTGGATCAGTTCCTTTTGGTAATTTACCTTTACTAACTAAAATATTTACAGCTTTTTCAAATTGAGCATGAACAGAAGGATCTAATACATCTTTATATGTTCTAACTCCCATTTCTTTTTTCTTTTTAGCTAAATAAGTAATAGCATTTTCTCCTTTTTTCATTTCAGGATAAAGAGTACCAGTATCTCTTACTTGTCCTATTCCTGTGTAATCAGATTCTTTAACTAAATTTTCAAGAGTTTGTGTACTGTCTGGATCAAATACACCTTCTGGAAGCATCTCATCACTTTTCTTAGCTGTTGCATCTCCAAATGGATTAATTGTATCTCCAGTTTCTTGAGAAGATTGAGTTTGTAAATAAATATTAGATTGTGATCCAAGTTGACTTAATAAAGAATTAGGATCTCTTCTTTCATATTGCATAGATTTATATACTTCAGAAGTAGGATCACTCATTTCCATCTTCATTGTTTTATAAGCATCTAAAACTCTAGCTGTATTATCACCCCATTTCTTAGAATAAGAATGTCCCATTACAGCTGATTGTCCAGTTGCTTCGTCTTTAGCTAATTGTTGTGCAGCTTGAGCAAATTCTGTTGTAGACATCTTAGCTTGACTTGCATAATCATGCATCTTCTTAGAATAATCAACTTTATTAGCTATATCTCTAGGTCCAGTATATGTAGTTAATCTTCCAGTCTTTTCATCCCATATAGGACTTTTACTTAAATCATTATATTCTTTTAAAGCTTCACCTTTCCAATAATCTGCTTCAACTTGACTCCATCCTTTTTCTTTTGCTAACTTATCATAATCTTCATTAATCTTAGCAATATTAATTTTCTCTGCATTAATCTGACCTAATTTACCAGTAGGAGATACTAAGTCTTGATATTGTCTATTTAAAGCAATAGTTTTTCCAATCATATCTTGATTAATACCTTGTTCAGATAATTGAGTAGCCATAGTATCCATGTCTCCTTCAATACCTCTTTTAAGACCTACAGCTTCATCAAAATGTTTTGAATATGGATCTGTTTTAGCTAAACCTGCACGTATAAGTTCTTGTTTAGCAAGAATCTCATCATGCTGTTTACGTTTCATCGCTGGCACCATAGCAATCTCCTCTAATGTAAGAGGAGTATATGCTGATGGTGTTACCTGTGTATATCTATTTGCCATGTTAGTATCGTGCTTTTCTTCTTGTTAAATATCCTCCCATTGCTACTACTGCTGTTGTTGCTGGAGTTGTTGCTGTAGTTGCCGCAGATGCTTGTCTAACTTTAGCTATTTCTTCTAGAGTAGCAGGTTTACCAGTTTTCTTATCTATCATATATTTACCATTCCAATCATATCCATACATAGCAGCAACTTGTTTCATATTAGTTTGCTCTTTACCTACAAGACCTATATCTGTACCTATTTGTCCAGTAAGTTTAGACTTCTGAGTTTCATAGTTACCTAAATCTTGAGCATATGTTTCAATTTCTCTATCGCCAGCTTGAGCATTATATTGAGCTATTTGACTTCTAAATTGTTGTTCTTGTGCAGCTCTATTCATACCAAGTTCTGCCATACCTTGTTGTGTTTTGGATACTGCTTCTCCTTGTTGTATATCTAACCCAAGTTGAGCAGCTCTTTGTTGTGCTTGACTACCACCCATCTGTCCTATTGCTCTAGATCTATTAGCATAAGCAGCATTAATATCTCTCATATATCTAGCTTCATCTGGAACAGGTACATCATAAGCATCATTTAATCTAGCATAATGTGTACCAGTTGGAGCATTAAGAGCTCCTCTTTGTTGTATATTAGATAGAATTGGATATGCTCTCATTAAATCAGATGCATTTGCATCTACAAAATTTCCAAATTTATCTTTAGCCCCTTTAAATTTATCAGCTGCTACTTGTTTTCTAAGAGCATCCATGTCTGCCATAGGTGCACGAGCAGGAATAGGAGAAGCTGTGATTTCTCTATTAGTAGCAGGTGCTGTGGTTCCTGTAATAGGTTGTATATATTGTCTACCGCCTTTAGGAGTTAATCCCATTGCTCTAAATACTTCAGGACCATAGGCACTATCTTGAGTTAAACCTTTTTCTTTTTGATACTTAAGTAAAGCCGCTTTAGATTTAGGTCCCCATGGCCCTGGTTTTAATCCTAAACCTGTCTGAACATTATATGCAGGATTGGTTTCATTTCCATATACAGCATTAGCTGGATTAGCTGCATCCATTGGATCATATGGTCCAGCAGGTGTAGGTTTATATCCTGTAGTTTGTTGATACCCTTGAGAATTCATTAAATTAGCAGCCATTGGTAAATCTGGACGTATAACATCTGTTTGTACTTCATTATATCCAGGCATTCTTGCACCTGCATGTTCATACCTATCCCAAGCAGCACCTACGTTTTTATATTTTTCAAAATCCTCTCTTGGTCCAAACATATTAATTAAGTTTGGATCTCTTAATTTCCACCCAGCCTGTTGTCCTCCTGGTCCTGAATCTATAGATGAATAAGCTCCTTGATCCATTGCACTCAATGGCAATCCTTCATTACCCATACGAGTATCATTCCATGGTCTATAAGGTCCTCCATTAGCAAGATATCCTCCATTAGCATTCCAACTCTCTGCATTAATAGCAAATTGAGCACGTTTTCTTTGTAATTCTGTAGCATTAGGATTGTTAACCACATTGTGCGCATGTTCTTGTACACCTTCTCCAGCTCGTTCAGCTGATGCAGTAAATTTACCTCTATTCTCTGGTTTAATATATATACCACCACCTGAATAATTATTTATGAAACCACCTGTAGCACACATTTTGCCACCACCTCTATATTGTTTATTCATTGGTCTAATATTAACTACGCCTTGTCTTCCTATATAACCTCCTCTTGCTGCAGGCATTCCTGACCATGCAGCTGCATTAGGCATACCTGCATTAGCCTGATCTCCTGCAGTAGCAATTTGACTTCTATAATTCTTTTCAGCTTTTTTAGAACCTACAAATCCTGCAGCTCCTCCTACTGCTCCTCCAATTGCTGCACCCCAAGGTCCAAACATAGCACCAGCTGCTGCTCCTTGAAGAGCTCCTGTCGCAATAGCTTTACCAGCATCTCTAGAAGTGTTACCTTCTTTAGCAGTTTGAAATAAATCATATCCAGTTGTTGCAGCTCCTACATATGCTCCTGCTCCAGGTCCAGTTCCAGTTCCTTTACCTGCTGCATCTGTTAATTTACCTGCAGTATCAGCGCCACTTTTAACTGAATCTTCTGTGGATTTCATATATGCACTAACTTCTGGACCATAATTTCTACTTCTTGGTTCATCAGGAGATCCTTCATCATAAGGTGCTCCAGGAATAATATTACCATACATATCTAAAGGTTGTCCACTAATATTGCTACTATACTGTTCATCTTCAAGTGGTCCGCCATTTGCATATTTACGTCTTGTAAAATAACCTCCTTGAGCAGCCATTGCTTGATCCATAGGTCCTGCTTGCATAGGAGCTTGTTGAGGAACTTGAGGTGGTTGTTCTGCATATTCTTCCATTCCTGGAGGAACACCTTCTTCTACTGGAGCTGCTTGTTGTGAATTAGCAAGCATAGCTTGATTAATAGCCATCTCTTCTTCCTGTTTTTTAGTTTCAGCAAGTTGTTGCGCTCTTTGTGTAAACGTCTTAAGAGTTTCTTTAGCAGCTAAATCACCTTCTCTACCTTTAGCTTTATTAAAAAGTTTTGTAGTATAAGCTGCTGCAGTCATAGGTTCTTTACCAGCAGAAGGAAGTCCTGCTGCTTTAATTTCGTCAGGTGTCCATACTTGTCTATCTGAAAATATATATTTAGAACCTGTAGGTTGTTTGGATGGAGCTCCTTGTGGTGTAACATCAACGGATGTTTCTCCTTGCTCTACTGATGCATCTGGTCCAAGTGGAATACCTCCATTTGGATTTTGCTCATGAGTTCCACCTACATCATATCGAGTAAGATAGCCTCCGCTGTTAAATTTATTCATATTGGAATTTAAATAGTTATTTAAATAATCAAATTTTGCCATTGTAATTATGTTTTACAAAAAAACGGGAAGGAATAATTAAATTCGCTCCCCGTTCTTATATTGGTAGTTAAGTAAGTTGTTTTGCAAATATAATCAATTTATTATACAAAAGCAAACTTTTTGGGAGTTATTTTATAACAAAAAATATTATACTTTATACAGTATAAAATATATTCACAGGATGTAGTACAAACTTATAGTCTATATTGTTTGTAGTATTATCAAAATCTAATTGAAGTTTAATCCAAGGAGCTCTTATTCTATTACGTTTCTCACGTGGTACAAGAGCATTCCAATCTCTAAACTTACGGCGAAGATTATTATTACGACCTACTATAAGTGGCACAAGTCCTGAATCTTGATAATCATCATAAGCACGAATGTGCGTAAGAGTTTTGTCAACTACATCTAATCCAGTTGCCATATCATAAACTTCAGATTTAAAGTTTATATTATCAAATACACAATCTAATAAAGCATCTGGATTTGAATTAAATGTAATAGATGTTTTATATTTAGTATCAAAAAACTCATTATATTTACCATCGTATTGTCTATATAGTTTTGTATCATCTGGATGTACAGCTATAAGGAATAATCCTTTACTTATATACATAGTTGGTAGATAATCATAGAATGATATAAATGTATCTGTAAGTTCATTAAATGAAAATGTAAAATCTGGTTTAGTATCTTGTCTAAATGTAAATAATATATCATTGTTAACAAAATCATATCCTGAAGATATACCTTGTAGCTTTAAAGGATTATCTCTTTTAAGCTCGTTTAAGGAAGTATTATTTGTTAGAAAGGTATGCATACCTTTTAAATCAGATAAGCCCGTAATACTACCTCTAAATGCGTTAAACATAGTATTGAGAGTATCATAGTAGTATATACCATTAGGAGATGCTACTACAGCCCATTTATTAAGTGTTCCTGATGAGGTAGATATATATTTATATTCAGCTAAAACTTGTCCTGTACCTAATTCAATTGAGAGTCCATCATTACCTTGCACTTGTACGCGAGGATTAATAGATATATAAGCAAATGCTTCATCTTGAATAGCATATATATCATCATTAAAAGATGTAAGAGAATTAATAGCTCCATGTTTACCATCTAATGTCATAACTTCATTTTGCAATAAGTCTGTCCAAGAGTCTATTATTTCTCCTGCAGATTTTTCTTTAGATGCTATTATATTAGTATCAAAACTATCTACTTTCTTAACATTAAAATCAAGTTCTCTTTGAGTTACAAGATTAGATAGTTGAGAATATACTTTATTATATTTATGATATTCTGCTTCTGTAAAATGAAATCTACTATCCCATGTTCCAAAACTAATATCATTTCTATTTTTTATATCTAAAGTAGTTTCAGTTATAAACTCTACAGCTTCTTGCCAAGTAGGAACACCTTCTGTAATAACAGTTGGTAGTTTAGGTAATACTCGTAAAAACTTAAAGTAATTTACAAATGTATCTCCTGGAGATAATATAATTGTACTTGCTCCTGCAATTCCAAATTCTTGAAAATCACCTATTTCAACATATCTAGTACGTTTCTTATCTTCCCATGAATTACCTCCATATATATTACCAAGATAAATTTGATTTCTAGGTTTAATTATCTCTCCTATAAGTCCAAGATTAGTAGCTGCAGTATCTGCTGAAAATCCTCCTTCTACATATAGTTCTTCTAGAAGAGGTCTATCATAATATTTAGTATCAGCTAAATCATCTCCTAATACAAATGTAATACATCTATTACCTTCAGAGTTTGATGATATTATAGAACGTCCAAATTGACCTCCATTTTTCCAACCACCATCTCTATCTGAACGTATATCCATAAATGTATTTATATATTTATAATTACCATCATCATTATAATCAGCAACATTTTGACCTCTTACAGTTATTTCAGGTATTCCATATATTTCATAATTAATTTTATTTACAACTGGTTTAAAAGCAGTTGAAGGAGGAACTACACCTTCTGTAGTTACTGTTACAATATTATGAAGTGGAAGATCAGGAAGAGGAGGAACTGTTTGATTTGGAGACTCTGCAACAACCATAACGCTATTAGTACCAGCATCTCTTATTTCTGCATCAATTACAATATCTAATGCTATATCAGCAGTTGTTGTTATTTTTAAATAATGATGATATTCTTTAAATGTCTTACCAAAATCTTCTTTAACTTCAAGTGCTGCAGGAAGAATTACAGTATGTGTTCCTATTCCTGTAGTTGTAGTCCCTAGTACTACATTATTACCTTCTGAATCAGAAACTAAACTTGTTGTGTATGTTATTAATTCAAAACCTGGTTCAGGTGTTATTGTATATTTTAATACTATTTTTCTTTTATCATCATAAGTTGTAAAAATTACATCTCTATTATTAGACGCAAGTCTTATTGCATTATTTGGATATTCTCCTATATTAGGATCATCTCCTATTGGGGGCATAGTTCCACTAGTAACAAAAAAGTCCCATGTCATAGAAACTAAATCACTACTTGTATCGAATGTATCATTAATAGATACATCTCCATATCCTCTATAAAAACTAGTAAAAGCAACTCTATCTGAAGATGACCCTAATGGATGACATATAATACCATTACTTGTAGGATTCTCACCATCACCTACTATTGAACTACGAGTAGCTGCATATGTAAGAGATACACCTTGAAGACCTTTACCTTCATGTTCTACTTTAGCTGCAGTATGAGAACTAGCTTCAAATGTTTTTCCCCATATTGCATTATATGTATTAACTAAACCACCTTTAACTCTAAACTCATAATCACTACTTAATTGTACAGATTCATTAAATATAAGTTCAGGAGAATATAGTTGATACATTGCATTGTATTGATAGAAACGTCCAGCAGTATCTTCATTGCCAGATGTAGCACGAGGAAATTCTGTATCAGGACTATGTCTTTGAACACACATTTGCTGTAAGTTCTTAGCTAATTCAAGAGGACGAGTATTAGAACCAAAGTGTCTAGTCCAGTTTCCTGGAGTTAAATTTTGATTACTTCCTACATTTCTAATTAACATATTAGGAAGTTTAGGTATTGAATTTGCTTTATCTCTTACATATATTGCATCACCTGGATATGTTACATCTTTAGTAGACTTATCATTAATCATCATTGAAGATATTATTCCATTCGCAACAATAGTTCTATCATTAATAGTACGTTCTGCAATAAGAACTCTATATCCTACAGGTTTATCAAATTCAGTTTCAAATTTAGTTGGATCATTAAGCCATACAAAGAATTCTGGTTTAAGAGTAAATCTTAATGTATTATTTAAACCTCTAAGATTTCCCTCTCTTGCTTTAAAATCAGCTACCCAACGTGGAAGAGAATATTGTCCATATCCATTTATAAATTCTATACCTAATCTATATATCTCTTCATCTTTAAAATATCTATTTCTTGGATTATTTAAATTAAATTGAGTAAGTTCATACATTACGTATTTACCTTCTCCACCAAATGTAACTCCATCTGCATGATATTTATAGAAGTCATAATCTAAATTAATAGAATCACTTCTATCTTCTGGTAAATCTGTAAAGTCAACAGGATCTATTAAAGTTGGTTCTCCTGTTAAACCTTCTACGTCAGGAGTTGTATCTACTCCTGACACAAATATTTTTATATTATCATATACAATTGCTTCTCCTGTATTATCAAAGCTATATGCACGTACATCTAATTCAACATTATAATTACGTTCTTCATAGTTAGCTAAGAATAGGCGATTATCTTTTGAATTGATATGTTTAGGTATTACTATATCAGAGCCTAGAAATAGAAATTCTTCTATAGAAATATCAGTGATTTTACTTCCGTCATCAAATATTTCAATTGACCTTGAAGAGGGCACTTCTCTATCATCTATAATAGAAATAGTTGGGGTTTCATTATATGATGTATATTTAATAGCATACGTTTTAATGTGCGTATAATCTATATCTATATCATTAATATGTACTACAGGTGTAGAACCTACTACTTCATTAAGAGCTCCACCACCAAGTATATCTTTATCTAATGATACTAATTGGCTGAGAGGAGATAGTCTTGTTTGAGATGAATTAACTTTATATAAGTTATATGCATATTGAATCATACCTGCAGTATGAATACCTCCTGAAAGAATATTTACTATTATTGGTTGAGATACATCAAATTGCCCTACCATATCTATAGTAGATAATGATACATCTATAAGATTTTCTAAATCTTCATTCTCTACAGATTGTTCTATATTTATAAATCTAACTTGATGAATACCATCTACCCAATATACTTTATCAATAATCTTATTCTCAAAGTTATTAAGTGCTTGAATAGGATGATCTCTAGAGAATAACATATTACGTAAGTAAAGTAAAGTTATCTCATAGTTAGGAGTTTCTAAATCGATCTTCCATATACAGTCAAAACCTGCTTCATCTGATGTAAAAAGTACAACGTACTTTCGTGTAGTAGTATGACCTATTACATATTGTGTTCCTGGTTGAGATGGAGTTTGCAAACTCATTGCATCTATCTCAGCAGTTTCATATTTTAATGTTTTACCAGCATATGATATTGTATTTGTTCCATAATCAATAGACGGTATTGGTACTTGATATATTAATTTGTTTCCTTTTTCATTAGTGACAGCACCTGTCGTTTGTGAATCAGTAGCAATGATACGTATATTTTTACCTTCAAAATAAAATTCATTAGGGAATGAAGATTTTCTAACATCTTGATTCATTCCTTTGAAACTATGCGTCACGGCTTTATTCATATTTATCTAAATTTACGGAGTCTTTCTTTTTCTCCTAGTTTTTTATAAAAGTTTGCATGAGCTGATGGGCTCACAATTAATCTATTGATACCATTCATCATAGATTCCATCATGTCTTCATTAGGCATTTGAAGAGATGTAAAAGCTGATGGCATATAGAAGTATCTCTTTTGTTGTATATATTCAAAAGCTTTATCTGTTATTTTACCCATTAAGTATAATGGTTCAAGATAGCGTGTAAGTATATAATACTCCATTGCTATAGCAACCTTTTCATTATCAGGTATAAGCGGGAATCCATCTTCGTCTGTTGATATAGCCTTATAAGCCATCTCTATGCAACCATCTTTCATAGATGTGAAGATTATACCTCGCTGAACTTTATAAGTGAACTCAGAGCGTCTGTGATTGCCACGAAGGTCGAATTCAGTGTCTTGCTCGGACAGATGTTCATCATCACTATAATGATAAGCATTAGTAGCTTCTCTCATTGCTATAAAGCGAGTTGCTGATGCAGTAGTTGGATCACTAGAATCTAGATAACGTACACCATCTATCTTAAGAAGATCACATGGAATTTCAGCTTTATGATTAACTAATTCAGCAGTATAAAGTTTAGCTTCATAAGCTGCAGGAGCTCCTAATAGTTTTAAAAATTCAAGTGCATACTCAGCTGCTTCTTCATAGGTAAGCTCAGATGCAAGAGGATTCTTCATTACTTTCCAAAGGATTGTACCTAAGGATTTTGTATTTCCATTTGTCATGTTTAATATAATAAAAATGTATCGTATCTATCTTTTTCTTCATCCTTTATACGAGCAGCAAGTTGGCGTGCAAAATGACGACTCGTTTGAAAATTATAATATTTCTTATTCATAAAAGGATGTATATGTTTCTTAAAGTATACTCTAAATACATATTTAGAAGTATGATTATTATTATAACGTACTAATAGTTTCTTATCACGAGCTTCTTCGTCTTCATCCCATAACTTATTAGTAGCCACCCAATCTACTGGTGTTGGATTATATAGTTTGCCATCTATGAATCTAGGAACGCGTTTATCTTTTTTTATAGATAAACTTGAACCTAAATGTGGAAGTATATATTCTACATTACCATCTATAATAAGATTAATCAATTCTTTATTGAATGCTTGAATTATCTTAGTATATTGTTGATATGATATTTTTAGATTAGGATTATCTTGTTTAAAGAACTTATAATAATTGCCTATACCATAATGAACTTTTATCTTATTTCCTTTGTGAAGCCTGTTCTTGGTCATCGTCTGAATCGTTTTCTCTATCTTCTGGCACACTTAATCCTATAGCTAATTCTTTAACAACTTCTGTCTTTATAAGATCTATATAGTGTGGTTGTAATGGGTAATTAGTCGTAGCGATATCGAAACAAGGTATTGGATCATCACATCCACAACAAGTCTTAAAGGTAGCTGTCTGAAGAGGATCTTCAAATACTGCTGTTACTGAAACACATTCTATTAGATTTATTTCAGGAGATGTAGATACCATATATATATGCATGTCATTATCTAGAAATGCAAATACTGCATTACTAAAAGGAGAGAACTGACTATATACAGCTTTCTCTTTTGTGACAAAATTAAATGGTATAGCTAAGCGTGTAGTTGGCTTTACAGATGTTATAGCAGGTTTAATATGTAATTCTATAGGTGTTGGAACCTTTTCCTTTGTACGAAGTATCTTTCCGCATTCATAAGGTATTTTACATTCACTTGCAGATACAACTTCTGTTTCCATACAAATAGTCTGTGTTATAGATATATCTGTAGTATGTTGAAAATTGTTTAAATCCTGACGTAAGTATTTAGCTCTCTTTATATTATATAGATGTATTATATATCTATTATCTAACTCAGAGTCAGTTGTATATTGTTTAAGCTGTTCACGTACGTCGTATATAATTTTATCGAGCGTCATATTAGGTTTAAATTAAAAATCCTCTTAACTATGTTAAGCTAAGAGGATTCTATGTTATTGATTCAATTGATATTTTCTGTAGTTTGCATCTGACATGTCAAAGAACTGTCCAGTTTCTAAATCTTTCATTACTCTCTTAATCGATCCAGAAGGTGTCGTTGTTGTATGAGAGAAATCAATGTTTGCAGTTCCTGAAAAAGGTGAAGTGTATTTAGGTTGTCCTTGTATAACTCCTGCATGATAGTAAGGTGCTTCATGATATTGAAGCTTATTATAAACCTTCTCCAATAGGACAACATCTTTATTACAATACTCAATCATCTTTTGCAAAGCTTCATCAGAATGTCTAAGAATAATATCATCCCATAAAGACATGTCTGTTTTAATCTTATTACCAAACCCAAGAAACTCAGATATGTAATCTAGTTTATTTGAATTAAAGTTAAACTTACGTCTAACAACCTTAAGAGTATCGAATTGTTTATAGTTAACTCTCATTGGAATACCATGTACAAGTGCACGTGTTCTAATCCAAGGCAAGTCATATCCATCTCCATTGTGAGCTACGATAAGATCTGCCTGATTTAATACTTCGATGAAGTTGTCTAGTAAAGTGTAATCATCTTGTAAATCATCCCAATGCCAATTATAAACTACATCCTCTCCTAACCATTTGTATGATACGCATATGATTTTACGTTCTTGGATTATATCTCCAGGTTGTATAGTCATATTATAACCTACTCTCCAAGACTTAACTATATTATAGGAAGTCTCGATATCGTAAAAGAGGATTCTAGGAACTATCTTATTAGTTGGTATTGATCTACTTTCTGCATTAACTTCACGTAGTGCTGTCTTGCAATTTGTAATAGTAGTTTCAAACCCCTTATTCTTTAAATGGTTTCTTAATCTCTTAGAACCTTCTTTTAAATATCCAGGTTTGTTTCTTAAAAAATCTTTAATTTCATCTAGATTCATATCTTGAGTTTTTAAAATAATTGCAAATATAGTGAATTTATTTCATATATGCAAATTTATTTTAATCTTATTTAAAAAGAGACTTACTTATATTGAATTCTTTGGCACATCTCTTTTCAACTTTTGCGCCTTCTTTGTTCTTAGCATGGGTATGTTTATACCCTAAACTAGCAGAACACGATGCTAATAAAAAGCATCCAACTAACATTACTAAAATTTTTTTCATGATAAAAATTATTTAAATTGTTTAAATTAAAATTAAGTGAAAGGATATGTTCTACCATTTCCTCCATTCCATAAATATGTTACATCTGCTTGAGTTAATACTCTATTTTTCCAAACACTTACATCTTCTATGTATCCTTGATGTGCTGTAGTTGCTCCTGTAGCATTAGCTACTTGTCCTATTCTAGCTATAGAAGTACCGTTTAACATTCTAATATAAGTTCCTACACTAGTATCAGTAGTTGTTTGTAATACTTCATTTATATACATTTTCATGCCAGCATAAGTTCCAGTACCATCATCAGTTATTGTTATATTATACCATTGACCAGTAACAAAAGGTGATGTAGCAACTATTGTTTGTAAATTTGCAATTTGTCCTTGACTGTATTTAGTCATAGTTAATCTACCTGCAACTGTATCATAATATAATTGCCACTCTCTATCTGCGTCTACACCACCTCTTTTATTAAGCAACCAGTTACCTGTAGAACTAAATCCAGTAAAATATACCCATAGATTTATTGAGAAAGAAATATCATTACTTCCATCCGTAAAAGATAAAGCGGTTGTATCTGGAATATCAATTACATCAGTTGCAGCATTAAATACTGCAGCATTACCTGTCTTACCTGCTATATAAGTTATACCTACCTGTGTTGCTGTTGGAGATACTACTGCAGAATCAGTAAGTACACTATTTAAAGTATAAGAAGCAACAATATTATCAGTAAGTGAACCACTACCACCATCTGTTATTATCCATCCAAATCCATTTCTTACATTACCAGTAGGAGTACCTGAACCAGCAAAAGTACTTCCTAATAATTCTATTGTTGTTGCACCTATAACACTTACAGTCCATAAACCTACTGCAGTTGGATGAGTAGCAAGACCAGTTACATATACTTTATAAGTATTTGAACCTATTGGAAGACCATGTCCTGTTGATGTTGTTATTCTAAATAATCCAGCAGAATTACTAATAGCAGAAATACTAGGATTTGAATTTGGTCTTGTCATTAAAAGTCTATTATAAAAAGAAGCAGATGTGTATTGAGCTGTACCAAAAGATATACCTCCTACTATAGCACCTGTTAAATTCTTAGAAACCCATCCATTATAAATAGCATCAAGATTTGCTGTAGAAAATGTTGCAGGAGTTTTGTCTGCCATAAAATTTGTAAAATTAGCTACTTTACTAACATTCCAGTTTCCTATATTTTGGTCAAAAGCTGTAGCACCTTGGAACATATTAGACATATTTGTTACATTTATTGTATTCCAATTTCCTATATTTTGATTAAATGCTGCAGCATTTTGAAACATACCTGACATATTAGTTACTAATCCTGTATTCCAACTACTAATATCTTGATTAAATGCTATTGCATTATTAAACATATTAGCCATTGAAGTTACTTTTCCAGTATTCCATATATTACCAGAAGCAACAAGTGGTTGATTAAATACTGTAGCACCTTCAAACATATTTGCCATTGATAAAACATCAAAAGTATCCCATGTTGATAAACTTTGATTAAATGCTGGACAGTTTTGAAACATACCTGCCATTGAAGTTGTAACACCAGTTACATTCCATGTTAATCCAGGTGTTGATACTCCAGGAAGTTCACCATTATTAAATATAGTGCAACCTGAAAATATACTTGCCATATTTGTAACAGTAGTTGTGACCCAAGGATTCATATTCTGATTAAAAGATGTACAACCTGCAAACATAAATGATAAGTTTGTAGTATTAGTTAATCCTTGTAATTGCCATCCACTTACATTTTGATTAAATGCTAAACAGTTTTGAAACATATTTGCCATAGTAGTTACTCTGTTTGTATCCCATTGTAGAGTTCCACTTTGTCCTGCTGGTAATCCATTATTAAATATAGTAGCACCAACAAACATACTATTCATTGCAGCAACTCTAACTGTTCCCCAACCATTTAAAGGTTGATTAAAAGCAATTGCATTATTAAACATAAGATCCATCTGTACAGCAGCAGCTTGGTTAAGTAACCAGGTACCTATACCAGGTTGTCCTCCATTATTAAATGATGTTGCTCCATTAAACATACTACCAAAGTCAACAACAAGGCGACAATCAAACTGACTAATATCACAGTTAAAAGAAACAGCATCTTGAAATGTACTAACCATTGATGTAACTTTAGGTGTAACCCAAGTAAATGATCCAGGAACTCCAGGTGCTAATTCATTATTAAAATTAGTAGCTCCATTAAACATAGTAGTAAGAGAGTTAAAGTTTAAAGTATTCCAGCTATTTAAATTTTTATTAAAAGCTGCAGCACCATTAAACATACTACCTGAACTAACAGTAACTTTAGAAACATCCCATATTAAACCATTAGTTACTAATGGTTGATTAAATACAGTACATCCTTGAAACAAATTATTAATAGTAGTTACTTTGCTTGTATTCCAAGTATCAAGAGGTGAATTAAATTTACTACATCCACTAAACATAGTTGATAATGAAATAGCATTGGCTGTATTCCAATTATTTATATTCTGATTGAAATTAACACAATTTAATAACATACTTCCAAATGCTGTAATTTTTGATGTATTTAAAATCCAAGGAACAGGAGGAGTATCTGGAGCATAACCATTATTAAATGCAGTAGCACCTGATAAAAAACTTGATAAAGAGTTAGCAGAACCACTATTTATATCAAGATTATCTAAATTTTGATTAAAAGAAGAAGCTCCATTAAGCAGATTTACTATTCCTCCAGAACTAGCAGAACTAAAGTGCCAATTATTAATAGGTTGATTAAAACTTGTTGCACCAGAAAACATATTAATAAATGTAGTACCATTGCTTATATTCCAATTATTAATATTTTGATTAAATGCAATAGCATTAGTAAACATATTATCAAAAACAGTAACACCACTTACATTCCAAGTATCTAAAGGTGAATTAATGTCAGTATTATCTCTAAACATAGAATTTAAAGCTATAACATTAGATACATCTAAAGCATTCATATCCATATTAAAATTAGTCATACTGGATAACATCTGAGTAAGTATTGTACCAGGTTGAAACTTCCAATCTGTAAATCTACCAATACTTGACATTACAGTATTATCTGCAGATACTCCTCCAAATAAATAAGTTAAATTAGTTACACCTGTAAGAACTGGTACATCTGTTGCATTACTCATTTGTAAAACTTGACACGCTTGAAAAACATTAACAACAAGTGGACTTAATCTAAGACATCCCCATTTTAATATACTGGTTATTTTATTTCTATCTCCTGTACTATTAAATTGCCATCCTACTATAGTTCCTGTTATTCTTATTGTTGGTGTTGTAGTTGCAGGTCCTGCATAAACATGTGTTGCAGTAGTTAAATAATCAGCAGTAGTTACATTAACTTTTGGAGTACCATCTCCCCAATCTACCCAGAAATTATAATTTCCTCCATTTACAGCAGTAATTAATGGAAGTTTTATGGTTTTAACTGCAGTTGAACCAGTAGAAGTTGTCTGTGTATTCCATGTAGAAATAAATACATCTGTGGGTTTTCCCCAAGTAAATAGTTGTATAGGATTCATCATTATGCATTTGAAATTCTTAAGAAATCTATTGTTCCTACAGACCATAATGCAGCAGTACTACCTTGTGCACCATTAAGTATATTTGTACCATCTACTTGAGTTAATGTTCTTCCAGCTCCTGCTGTAAATGTTACTGCTCCTGCTCCAAACTTACAATAGGTAGCAGTGGTTCCACCAAGACATTCTATACTAAGTGCAGTAGCATTATCAAGAATAACATTCTTGCCATGTTGTACTTCTCCTGGTAAATCTGTAGCTGTAGTAGCTGTTGTAATACTTCCAACTGCTGTAATAGTTATTTGTACTACACTGCTTCCTCCTCCTGATGTACCACCACCTGCACTACCTATCTGTCCTAACTTATCTGCTTTAAAAAATTGTGCATGTGTTAAATCATTAAGTAATGTAGCGCCACTTCTAACAGATAGTACTGCAAGTAATATTGCATTACCAGGTAAATTAGAAAATATTACATTTGCTTCTTTGCCTACTGCAGCTTTTGCAAGGTCTAGTGAACCATATACAGTTTGACCATATTGCATAATGAAACCTTGACCTGGTATTGCCCATAAATACTGATTAGTACTTGCATTAGGTCCACCTGGTATTGATTGTGGTGTAAGATTAACACCGTCATCATATGAGCCTGCAATTATACCTGATGCTGCTGCACCACCTTGACCACCACGTAATCTATATGCAATAGGTGCATTAGTTACAAAGTTCTGTACTATTCTATCTGGATCTGTTTTACTAATTACAAAGTTAATACCATCACCAAAGAATGCACCTGCTGATATATTAATAAACATATTAGCACCATTAGGTACAGGATATACATCTTTATTTATAAAAGGTCCTAATGCTTCAAATAAATCTCTTTTTTGTGCAAGAGGTGATGTAATAAAATCTGGTTCATTAATAATTACACCCACAATACCTGCAGGATGCGATACTTTACCAAGATATAATCCTGCTTTTCTCTGTGCAGAAGTAGGTTTATTAGTAAGAAATTGTATAACACCTAAATTATTTACATATACATAATGTGCAAGACCTACTCCTACAGGTACAGCAACACCAAATTCTTCAGGTATATTTATTAAAGTATATGTAGGTATAGCTGGATTAGATTCATTATTTACAATATAACCATATACAGCTCCTACATTAATAGTTGTAGTAGTATCAGGTGTTAATCCATCAAAGAATAATACTCCTGTATCTGCTTGTCCAACACGCCATTCTACATTTGTAACTAAATTTTGTCCATTACCATTTATATTTATTAATCTAGTTGATGGTACTTTACCATTAAATGTAGTCCAATCTGTTGTAGATAAAACTCCTCTGTTTGTTGCAGATGCAGTTGGAACATTTAATGTAATTACTGGAGTTGTGGTTGGATTAGCAACTGAAGAGTTTAAATCTGTTCCTGTTGTTCCTAATGTAAGTGCTGCAATTGATGTTACAGTACCACCACCTCCACCGCCTGTTTGAGCAGCATTTACCCATATAGTTCCATTGTATGTAAGTACTTGATTATTTGCAGGAGCAGTTATAGTAACATCTGTAAGTCCATCTAATGTAGAAGAACCTCCACCACCTCCTGCAGAAACTCCACCATCAGCTGTTAAGAATTGAGCAGATGTTCCGCCAGGTATTTTATATCCATTAGCATTTACAAATCCATTGACCTGTAATGTATCAACATTATTATCTATTATATTTCCAATTAATAGTCTTCCTCCTCTAACTAAAGTCATTCTTCTAGTGGAATCAGTATAAAACTTTATTCCAAAAAAACCTGATAGTGACATATTTGGATTTATACCTTCACTTGTTCTTGTTAATCCATAATGACAAAAAGAATTTATTCCATCAACAAAACTATCATTAACAGCAAATCCAAGCTTAACATCATCGCCACCAATTACGCAACTTATATTACCATTTACATTTAAATGTGCTTCTGATATTGGAGCTGTAGCTATTCCTATTCTTCCTCCAGTAGCACTTTCAGCTATATTACTATCTCCTAATGTAGTTGTAGTTAAAAATTTAGGTATTTGATTAACTGTTCCAGGTCCTACAGTTCCACCACCACCTGAATCAGGTACAGCAACCCATAGATTAGATGGAAGATCATATTTTAATATATCTCCATTTGCAGGTGATGTTGCTACTACATCAACTATATTATCTAACTTTACAGGTATATGTATATTTAATAATATACTTCCTTGTGTAGAATGTACATTAGTTACTGTACCTATGCGTACAACAGCATTAGGGCTAGGAGGTGGAACATTTGTTAAATCTCCTTCAATTGTATGTGATAAATATAATTGATCTCCAGGTCCAAAAATACTTGTATCTATATTATTAAATACTCCACCAGTTGTTACTGTACCATTATTATTGTTATTAATATCAGTTGTTATCAATCCTAATACTACACTAGTATTAATATCTGGGTCAGCTAATGCAAGTTTTACTAAGGCTCTATTTCCTGAAGCACCATCTACATATACTGCTTTACCCTTAAACAGCGTAGAACCACTTGTATTACGTACAGGCACTGTTTGACCACTACCTAAAGGAATAGTAACTACATTACCTTGATCATCAACTCCTAAATTATTAGTTTCATTAAGTCCTGCTGCAAGATCAGGTAATATAAGCATATCAGTTAAAGTAAGATTTCCAGCTTTAACTTCATCACCTGTTGTATGAAGGAAATTATCATTAGTTGGAAAAGTGACTAGTTTGTCAAAATCATCAGGAGACATTAAACCAGCATTAATAGTATCTACTAATGTAATGGTAGCGTCTGTTCCAGCACTATTTTCAATAACTCCTTTATCTGGAAAAGGATGGTAAATTAGATCAACTATACCACCACCGCCACCAGCGGTAATTCCTAAAATATTGACTACTTTTGCCATTACACTGTTTCTATTATATATTCTACATAAACCTTAGATCCTGCAATTACTTTAAAATCATATACTGTTTGATTTAAAGTAGTTACTTCTAAATATAAACTTGAGTTTGCAGGAAATCTTACTGTATCTACTCCAACTAACTTTTCTATAGCTCCATCTATAACATTTATAGAAAGAGCATGAAATGTATCTACAGGATAACTTACTATTAAATCTGTTAATGGT
>Ga0137435_1000097_pt1 | contig 35041 bp, 23 predicted proteins | sample EasRivERMGT100_2_FD_104904 | JGI IMG/M metagenome (GOLD analysis project Ga0137435, IMG submission 104904) | Soil microbial communities from meander-bound floodplain in the East River, Colorado, USA - East River MetaG ERMGT100_2 | ecosystem: Environmental > Terrestrial > Soil > Floodplain ... | reverse complement strand
CGAGCGTCGATCACCTTCGTGATGAGCGTCGACATCATCAACGCCAGGCCGACCAGCCGCCCGATCCCAGCAAAGACAACCGGGGTCCGTTCGGTTGCCCTTACTCGGACAGGCTCCTAGGGGATCACGACCACCCGGCGCACCGAGGAATGGCCGCGGTCCCCGCTCAGGTGCACGAAGTAGAGCCCTGAGTGGGGTGTGTTCCAGACCCGTTCATGACCGCCCGACGGCAGGACGTCGTTGGCGAGCTCGGCCACGACGCGACCTTGAACGTCCACGACCTGGAGCCGGATCCGCTCCGATTCGGGAAGTCCGAAGGCGAGGTGGATTCGCCCGTGGCCGGGGTTCGCGCCCACCACGGACAGGCCGAACTGCAGACCCGGTGATCCCGCGTCCGCGGTCCCGGTCCCGGTCCCCGACAGCGCCACCGGCTGGGCGAACAGATCGGTCGTGGTAACCACGCGGACATAGCCGGTGGCCGGGAACGCGCGAGGATGATGAGGGCGGAAGCTGACCTGGACCACGGCGGAGCCGTGTGCCGGCACCACGAACGGAACACCGCCGCTCACGAAGTAGGCGAGCCCGTCCGTAAACGCCAGCCCGTCCACCTCGAGGTTCGAACTGCCGGGATTGTGGACCGTGAGCGGCAGTTGGACGGTGTTCCCGAGGGGGACATCACCGAAGTTCAGCGCGGCGGGTTCCAGTGTGAACAGGGAGTGGTTCCATGACTGGCGGTAGGCCCTGTAGGTCCGGAAGCCGGGGTCGAAGGTCACGTCGAATGCCTTGGTGTCGTCCGGATGAAGGTCCGTGACCCGGGCGCCGAATCCCCAGCAGATCATCGTGCTGCCGCTCGCCCGGCGCTGCACGTTGCCGGTGCCCAGGGCAAAGATGTCGGGTGTGTGCCGGTACTCCCACACCTCGGTGACGATCTTGTTCACCTCGTCGATGTCGTACTCGAGCCCGCGGGAGTATTGCGGGTTCAGGCAGTTGCCGTTGTCGTAGAGCGACAGCTTGCCGTCGTACGTCCGCCGGGCATCATGCTGGTGCGAGAACCCGCGCGGGTCGCCGATCACTGTGAACTCGTTGTTGAGGGCATGGGGACCGAGGCGCCAGATGATCGCGCCCGTGTTCCGGTTGATCTTGGTGATCTCGTTCATGTGGCGGCTCGAGATCAGGATGTTGCCGTCGGTGTCCACCTCCATCGAGTTGCCATGGACGTAATCGATCGACGCTGCCGTCAGATCGACCGTGCACGAGTTCTCGTCGGTGATCGCGAAGTGATCCCAGCTCCGCCACTGGAACACGACGTTCTTGTCCTCGTCGAGTTCCTGGATCACGAGGCCGGTGACCGTCGCGTTGGGATTGCCGCCGGGCACGACCAGGTCCATCCGCACGATCTGCGGGTCGTAGGACATCAGCAGTCCGTGCCCGTTGGGCATGAGCCGGAAATCGTGAAAGTCGGTCGTGTAGCCGTTTCCCATCTTGAAGCTGTCGACCACCGCGCACGTCGCGCCGTCGAGCACGTAGTAGCCGTCAAGGATGCCGTCAAAGTACGTGAGGAATCCCTGCTGGAGCTGAAAGTCGGTGGCGTTGTTGGGCGTGTGCCGGAAGAACAGCGGCTGGCCGGCGTTGTCGATGATGACCAGGTTGCCCTCCGGCCCTCCGTTCGGAGCACGCGGCGCGATCAGCACCCTCCCCGGCTCTGGATTGTTCGAGGTGACGTTGATCCCCGGGTAGCCGGGCGGCAGCGGGCCGCTGAGCGCGGAGGGTGCCGCCGGGTGGGCACTCAACCGGGTGGCCGCTCGTTCTTCCATGCACTCGTCGATCCCGGCCGTGAGGGGCGGCGCCGGCCGTTCAGCGATCGAGAAGTCGAATGAATACGCCGCCCGCGCCGATCGGGTTCCCGGCGGCGGGGCCGTCACCACGACCCGCTCCCCGGAGTGGAACGGGCGGTCCGGCACATAAACCAGCGTGCGGCGGTCCGTCGACAACCGGATCGATCCGCTGTGAACACCGCTCGTGGTTCCGACCACGCGCAATTCCATGGACCCAGCTGAAGCGGGATCCAAAACGTCCGGGCTGCGCAGGATGATGTTGCTCTGAGGGGTGACGTACAGCGCCCCCGGGACCGGGGAAACGTAGACGAAGGGGGCAGCCCCCCAGGCGGAGGACGCCAGGACTGCGAACCCCGTCAGAACTCCCAGACCGGTCACGGCTCGCGTGAGGCGCATGAGAAATTCCTCGAAGGTGAGAGCTTTGGGTGATGGGACCGGCCGGACGTGGATCGTAGACCACAGATCCGGGTCCTCGGAAGATTTTTTTGCGCCGGCTGATCCTGGTGGCCGGCGGCCCCGGACGTGCCTAGACTCGCCGCATCGGGGACTGACTCGCGGAGGGCGACAATGAACGAATCCAGTGGTGGTTCGACGCACACGGCCGGCGATCTGATCTACGACGCGTTCATCATCGGCGGAGTTGGAGGCAGCATCGTCGCGATGTTCTTCCTCGCCTTCGACGCCCTCGTGTTCGGCCAGCCGTTGTTCACGCCTTCACTCATGGGGAGCGTGCTGTTCGAGGGCATGTCCGCGAACTCGGTTCAAACGGTGAGCATGAACGCCGTCACCAAATACACCCTGGTCCACTTCCTCTCGTTCGGCGTTCTGGGTATCGCGCTCTCGTTCCTGACCCACCAGGCTGAAATCCGTGCCCGCCATCCACTCGTCGTGATCCTGCTGGCATTCGTCGTGCTCGAGGTCGGGTTCTGGGCCGGGACGGCGATCATGATCCCCGGGGTGATCCACCGAATCGGACTCCTTCCGGTGGCAGCGGCCAACCTGCTGGCGGCCGTGGGCATCGGTCTCTATCTCGTGTCCTCGCACCGCCCCGACCTGTGGGCCAGGTTCCTGGGCCCGACCGGGCCTCGCCGGACGAACCGAGATTAACCGTCCTCCGAGATCACCCGGTGATGTCGGTGCCGGCAACCCGGATTCAGCCGCCGCGATCCACTCTTGCGCAATCCCCTTCCCGACATCCCGCGGCGAGAGGATCGGGCCGCCGGCGAGGATCTCGTGCGCCGCCTGGCGTCATCAGAGGCAACGGCGTTCGTGTCCTACCATCCGTATCTCGCACGACTTGCCGGAAAACCGACCAACGTCCACATCGTTCCGCTGCTGGATATGGTCCGCATGCCTCGCGATTCCATTCAAGACGGTCTCTGGCAGGAAATGAAGGACTCGCTGCGGACGCGGGCGTGGGACGTGCTGGTTCTCGATCAACGCGACTGGCTCATCGAGGAGGCGCGGGCCGCCGGATACCGCGAGGTGGCGGGCGTGTTCGCGGACCCTGAGGTGTTCTGGCCCGTGACTGGGTACCACACCCGGCCGGAATGGATTTTCGCGCCCGAGGAACGGCTGGATGCAGACACCGCGGCCGTTGGATCGGACTCGCTGCACCATGCGATCGGGCCCTAGCACGGGCGCAGCCGCCTCGATGAGCGGCCGGAATTGGATCCTTTGCGCCGCATCCGAAAGGGGCATTTTGAGAGCCCGCCCGGCGGTCACTTCGTTGCTCAAACGCGGTCAGATTGTTGCTCCCTTACAGGAGGAAGAAAGCACCTAGACAGCGGCCGGAAAGTGAGGTTAGCCTTGCGGGCGCGAAGGAAGCTCTTCAGTCTAGGTTGTGCGCCTACGCGGAGCCGCACCACCGCGGATACCACCGCGCTCGCCTCGCCAAGTTCCCTCTCCTTCTGCGCGAGGGTTGGTGTGAGGGAATGCGTCCCGTAATTGCGAGCAGGGGAGCTGTCGCATGAACCCGCACGCACCACACCCCACGTCCCTCCAGACATTGGCGCGTAGCCTCCGGCAGAACCGGCAACTCATTCTGCAAATGACCAAGCGGGAGGTGGTCGGTCGCTACCGTGGTTCCGTCATGGGCCTGGCGTGGTCGTTCTTCAACCCGGTCTTGATGCTCATCGTTTACACGTTCGTCTTCAGCATGGCCTTCAAAGCGCGCTGGGGCGCAGGCGGCGACGAGAGCAAGACACAGTTCGCGGTGGTGCTCTTCGTTGGCATGATCGTGCATGGCCTGTTTGCCGAAGTGCTCAATCGCGCACCCGGCCTCATTCTCGGCAATGTCAATTACGTCAAGAAAGTTGTTTTCCCGCTGGAGATTCTCCCGGTAGTCGCTTTGGGCGCTGCGCTGTTTCACACCTTCATCAGCCTCATCGTGTTATTGGTCGCCTTCGCGCTGTTCAGTGGCCATCTCCACTGGACGGCCCTGCTGACGCCGGTGGTCTTCCTCCCGCTCGTGGTCGCCACGCTTGGATTTGCCTGGATGCTCGCCTCCCTGGGCGTCTTCATCCGCGACGTAGCGCACACCATGGGTATTGCCACAACTGTCTTGATGTTCCTCTCGCCGGTCTTCTACCCCATCACCGCCCTACCGCAAGCCTACCGCCCCTGGCTCATGGCCAACCCGCTTACCTTCATTATCGAGCAGGCGCGCGAAGTGCTCATCTGGGGGCATCTGCCGAACTGGACTGGGTTGGCCATCTATACCGCTCTGGCCATGCTCATCGCATGGATCGGCTACGCAGGGTTCCATAAGACTCGCAAAGGGTTTGCGGATGTCCTCTGACGACGTTGCGATCCGTGTCACCAGTCTAGGCAAGTCCTACCAAATCTATGATAAACCGCAGCATCGACTTTGGCAGGGACTGTTTCGCGGCCGCAAACAGTTTTATCGTGAGTTCTGGGCGCTCAAGGACGTGTCCTTCGCAGTGCGTAAGGGCGACACCGTGGGCATTATCGGGCGCAATGGCTCAGGTAAGTCGACTCTGCTGCAACTGATCTCCGGGACACTAGCGCCCACTTCAGGCACGGTCGAAGTCAATGGCACAGTGGCGGCCCTCCTCGAACTCGGGGCCGGCTTCAATCCAGACTTTACGGGTCGCGAGAACGTGTATATGAACGCCGCCATCTTCGGCCTGGCCAATGACGTCATCGACCAACGGTTCGATGCCATTGCCGCATTCGCCGATATTGGCGCTTTCATTGATCAGCCGACCAAGATCTACTCTAGCGGCATGTATGTCCGGCTCGCCTTCTCAGTCATCGCCCACCTCGATGCAGACATTCTGATCGTAGACGAGGCCCTGTCTGTGGGTGATGCGGTCTTTACGCAGAAGTGTATGCGCTTTATCCGCTCGTTTCAGGAACGCGGAACGCTGATATTCGTCAGCCACGACACGAGCGCGGTACAGAACCTATGCAAGACGGCAATGTGGTTGGGGAACGGGCAGATCCAACAAGTCGGCGTCTCCAAGACCGTCGCAGAAGCTTACCTCCAATACACCCTTCAAGAGCTCTACGGCGATGGCGCCCACCTGAGCGCCATCTCAGCTGCAACCGATGCCTCTATCATTGCGACGGGCTCTCCACCAGAGGAGAACTCGCAGGCTCCCGCAATCGACTATGGCTCGATCGCATCGGTCCGAGACAACTCCGCTAACGCCACCGGTTGGAAGACAGGCGTCGCGGCCATCGTGTCCGTCTCACTGCAGAGCCTGTCGCCCGGCACGGACGGCGTATTTGCCGGCGGCGAGAAAGTGCGCATGATCATCCATGCGAAGGCCAACCAAGCACTTCGTAGTCCCATACTGGGATTCCTGGTCCGAGACAGACTCGGGCAGGACCTGTTTGGCGAGAACACATTGCCGTTCACCACCACGGCACCTCGACCTGTGGAACCAGGCGAACACTTTGACGGCGAGTTTGTATTCACTCTGCCCATGTTGCCGAATGGGCAGTACGTTGTCATGGCGTCTGTAGCCGATGGCGACCTCCACAATAACGTGCAGCACCATTGGTTGCACGACGCCCTCACCATCACGGTGTCGTCCAGCAAGATCAGATTTGGGTTGGTAGGTCTCGCGTTTGATCGTGTCGTGCTAGAGGTACGGCATGATAGCTAAGACGCTAGCAACGCTGTACGCCGAGCACTCGGGGAAGGTCTCCGATAGGTGGTCGGGCTATTTCACTGAGTATGACCGGATCCTTGCGCCCTACCGGAGTACAGCTGTCCGTCTTCTCGAGATCGGCATACAGAATGGCGGCTCACTCACGATCTGGTCACAATACTTCCCTCATGCTCGAAAGCTCGTGGGCTGTGACATCAATCCCGACTGTGCGCGTTTGACTTATGACGACCCCCGCATTGCTGTAGTCGTTGGGGATGCCGTCTCGGATAGCACGCACGCCACGATCCTGACGCATGCGTCGGCCTTCGATGTCATCATGGACGACGGTTCGCACCACTCCAGCGACGTGGTGAGGTCCTTTGCGAGGTACTTCCCTTGCTTGACTGATGACGGCGTGTTCATTGTAGAAGACCTGCACTGCAGTTACTGGGAAACCTTTCAAGGAGGCCTCTACCATCCCTTTTCCTCCATCTCATTCTTCAAAGTGCTCGCCGACGTCATTAGCCATGAACACTGGGGTATTCATAAGCAGCGTACCGACATTCTGAGCGGCTTCCTCGCAAAGTACGACTGCCAGATTGACGAGGACACTCTTCAGCACGTCCACTCCGTTGAATTCCTGAATTCGATGTGTGTCATCCGCAAGGCGACCCCCGATCGCAATCGGCTGGGCACACGAGTCCTCGTCGGGTCGGTGGGAGAGGTCGTACCGGGGGATGTCCTCCGCTCATCCCGGGAAGAGGTCCCGGACCAAACCAGCAATGAGTGGACCGCACGCAGCGCGCCGCCAGGTGAAGAGGTTGTGCTCCGCGTCAAGGAGTTGGCCGATCGCGACGCGCAACTCCTCCTCCTCAGGCAGGCTCTCACTGAGCGTGATACTCAGATTGCCGCTCTCAGTAGGGTCGTTCTGGCGTACCGGGCCTCCCTGAGTGGGCGGCTGAGACACGCCTTGGCGGCCATCGGTCGCCAGATTGAGCGCATCAAACGCGGCGGAACGTTGGCCGTGCGGTTGCTGTGTAATCCTGACGATCTGAGAATGCTATTTAGCGCAACAAGGCGCATCTATGAGCGTGAGGGCTTCGCTGGCCTTGAGCGTCGCCTTACTGCGCTGCAATCTGGTCGGCATCCTGCGCAGGTGGCAAGGTCTGGCGATTTCTCGGCTGAGTCTCTGGAGGCAATCGCTGCCTTCGCAAACGTGCTGTCGAGACTCAAGCAATGGTGGATCGCCAATGGGATGCGCGCGGAGCTTGCCGCCCGAGCCCTTGCCCTTTTCCGAGGCGAAACCCGAGCATCACGACGGCTTGCTCGTGGGCCTTTGCGCATCCATATCGACACACCACAACTGGAGCTCATCAATATCGCAAAGGATGCGTATCGGATCTCGGGCTGGGCGGTCGACCTTGATGCCCAGTCGGCTGCCAGGGTCAGACTCGTCGTTGGGCAGACGCTCCGCGATGCAGACCCGAAGCAACGCGAGGATGTGCGGCGGGCGTTTGCCACCGTATGCGAGCTCCCTCTCGACACTGGCTTCGCATTCGTCCTCACGCTTCCCCTCGGCGTGTATCGGATGCGGATCGAGGTGGAGGGAGTGGACGGCTCATGGATTCCGATTCGTCGCGCACTGCTGGTCCGCGTGCCCGGGAGAAGCGGCGTGCCACAGACGCCACCTGGGCTATCGTACCGGGCTTGGACGCGTGTTGAGCAAAAGCGACTCAAAGCGCAGCTCCCTGACATCAGACGGCATATCGAAGCCATGGCCGACAGGCCCACGTTCACCGTCGTCGTCGACACGAGGCAAGGCGTCACCGGCCTCAAAGACACGATTCAGTCGATTCGAGGGCAGTTGTACCCGTTTTGGGACGTGCGGGTTCTCCCCGGTATGAGCGCATCCCCTCTGCCCGATGTGACACCGTTGAAAGACACGACGCTCTCAGACATTTCCGGACGCTTCATCGTCTTCATGCAGAGCCGCCAGCGGCTTGCCAGGAACGCGCTCTACGAATTTGCCGCCGCGATCAACCAGTGCCCTGACGTCGATCTCGTCTACGGCGACGAGGATTCGGTCGCCCCTTCGGGAAGTCGGGGCAATCCATTCCACAAGCCGAGCTGGACCCCAGATTATCTCGAGACCTTCAATTACATCGGGTTTCCGGCCTGCTTTCGTGCCGCGATCGCGCGCGGCTGCTTCGACAATGGCCACGTGTACGACATGGTCCTCCGGTTCACGGAGCGCACCGCCAGGATCTTGCACGTTCCGAAGGTCCTCGGCCATCGGATGGAGACGTGCGGGGCCGACGAAGCCATCATGGCCGATGCGGCGGCGCTGGACATCAAAGCGCTCTCTGAGCGAGTAAGGCGCACGGGTCGCCGCGGTTCTGTCTACGAGCATGAATTGCACAAGGGATGCTACGGCGTTCGGCTCGACCTCAAGCGGTCTCCGCTTGTCTCGGTGATCATTCCGACGGCCGGGAGAACGGTTACGGTGGGAGACCGTCGGATCGACCTCATCCAGAACGTGATTGGCCAGATTCGCGAGCGATCCACCTATACGAACGTCGAGATCATCGTGGTCGATAACGGGGATCTGTCACCCGCACAACTGAACGGCCTCGAAGACACCGGATGCAAGCGGATCACCTACGCCGAGCCCATTTTCAATGTCTCGAAGAAGTTGAACCTGGGCGCATCCCTCGCGACCGGTGAATTCTTCCTCCTCATGAACGACGACATCGAGATCATTACGCCAGAGTGGATTGAGAGGCTGCTCGAACACTTTGAGAAGCCACACGTCGGTGTGGTCGGCGCCAAGCTGCTTTATCCGAACCACACGACACAGCACGTGGGTGTCGTCCACAACTTTGGAAACCCCGATCATGTGAGGCAGCACTTTCCGAGGGACGACGCCGGCTACTTTTTCAGCACGTGCGGAGTGCGCAACTACGCCGCGGTAACAGGCGCCTGCATGATGACCCCAGCCCGCGTCTATCGGGAGGTGGGGGGCTACAGCCACGAGCTGGCCGTGAGCTTCAACGACGTCGACTTCTGCATGAAGGTTCGACGCAGGGGCCTTTGGGTGGTGTATACGCCGAATGCCGAGCTGATTCACATGGAGTCGCTGTCTCATGTTGTGTCGTTGGATATGACCGAGCTGGCGTGGTTTCACCAGCGCTGGGCCTCAGAGCTCGTCCTGGACCAGTTTTACAACGAGCGGTTTCTTTCCGTTGAGCCGCCGACTTTCGTACCGTGCGTCAATCGACGAATGGCATAACAGCCGGGAGAAGGAGTGGGTATTCATGAAAGCATTAATCCTCGCTGGAGGTCTCGGTACCCGCATCAGCGAGGAGTCGAGCACACGCCCGAAGCCAATGATCGAGATCGGTGGCAAGCCGATCCTTTGGCACATCATGAAAATCTACTCCACCCATGGCATTAACGACTTCGTGATCTGTTGCGGCTATAAGGGCTACGTCGTCAAGGAGTACTTCGCGAACTATTTCCTGCACATGTCAGACGTTACGTTCGACATGTCGCAAAACTCAATGCAGGTGCATCAACGTCACGCCGAGTCCTGGCAGGTTACCCTGGTGGAGACCGGCGACAACACCATGACTGGTGGGCGACTGAAACGCGTGGCTGATTATGTAAGGAGCGAAGAGGCATTCTGTTTCACGTACGGCGACGGGGTTGCAGGTGTCGACATCGCAGCGCTCGTCGCCTTTCACAGGCGACATGGCAAACTCGCCACAATCACGGCCGTGCAGCCATCGGGGCGCTACGGTGCCCTGGACCTGGATGGATCGGCTGTGCGGGGTTTTGTCGAAAAGCTTCCGGGCGACGGCGGCTGGATAAACGGTGGTTTCTTCGTCCTCTCGCCGAAATGCCTTGATTACATCGCAGGCGACGCGACCTCCTGGGAGGGTGACCCGCTGCAGCGCCTTGCGGCAAACGGGCAGTTGATGGCCTTCGAGCACACGGGATTCTGGCAGCCGATGGACACGCTGCGCGACAAGAATCATCTCGAGGCGCTCTGGCAGAGTGGCAATGCCCCGTGGAAGTCGTGGAAATGAATCCTGAATTCTGGCGTGGCAAGCGGGTCTTCGTCACAGGGCATACCGGCTTCAAGGGGGCCTGGCTCACCTTTTGGTTGCAGCATCTCGGGGCAGAAGTAACAGGCTATGCGCTGGTCGCCAGTTCCAGCCCGAGTCTGTTCACACTCCTCGGGCTTCAGACCCGCATCCACTCCGTCGAAGGGGATGTGCGGGACCTGACCCACCTGAAGGAGGCGATGGCACAGGCGCGGCCGCAGATCGTGTTTCATATGGCTGCTCAGGCCATTGTGCGCGCCTCATATCGGGACCCTCTTGACACATACAGCACGAACGTCATGGGCACCGTCAATCTATTGGAAGCCGTGCGCCAGGTCGGCGGCGTGACGGTACTGATCAATGTCACCAGTGACAAGTGTTACCAGAACCACGACCAGCCCTTGGCGTATCGCGAAGACGACCCCCTGGGAGGGCGTGATCCCTATAGCAGCAGCAAGGCTTGCGCCGAACTGATCACCGCCGCGTATCGCGATTCTTTCTTCAGCCAGACAGGCACGAACGGCCCGCTCCCGATCGTCGCCTCGGCTCGGGCGGGAAATGTTCTCGGCGGCGGGGATTGGGCCGAAGACCGCCTCGTTCCCGATAGCATCCGGGCGCTCTCTTGCAACATCCCGATCCCGATCCGGAACCGTCACGCCATCCGTCCGTGGCAACACGTGCTCGAGCCGCTCGGAGGCTACCTGGTGCTGGCTGAAAAGCTCTGGTCTCACGGCTCTGAGTTTGCCGGAGGATGGAACTTTGGACCGGGAGATGACAGCGCCAAACCGGTGAGTTGGGTGGTGGAGCGCCTCGTGAAGCTCTGGGGATCGGATGCTTCCTGGATCCCCGACACGGGGCCACACCCGCATGAGGCGCACTATTTGAAACTGGACTCCTCAAAGGCGAGAGCCCGCCTCGGGTGGGCCTGTCGTCTCGATATTGACCAGACCTTGGAGTGGGTCGCCAAGTGGTACCAGTCGTTTCACACCGGTGACGATCCAGTCGAGCTGACCATGTCACAAATATTGCGCTATTCGGGAAAACGGAAGGACGCCTGATGGCCGTGTCAGCGTGCCGACTGTGTGGCGGACCACTTGAGGAGACGTTTGTCGATCTGGGGATGTCTCCTCTCGCAAACTCCTATGTGCAGCCAGAACACTTGTCCTCCGTGGAGCCCTGCTATCCCCTGCATGCACGTGTATGCGGCGGCTGTTATTTGGTGCAGCTTGACGACGTGGCGTCATCTCACAAGACCTTTCTGGACTACGCCTACTTTTCATCCTACTCAGATACATGGCTGAAGCACGCGCGGGACTATGCCGAGCAGATGGTCAAGCGCTTCAGTCTGAACCCCTCCTCGATGATCGTTGAAGTCGCCAGTAACGATGGCTACCTGCTCCAGTATTTCCGAGCTAGAGAGATCCCTGTCCTGGGGATTGAACCCGCGGCCAATGTGGCGACGGTGGCTCAGGAGAAAGGCATCCCGACCCTGGTCAAGTTCTTTGGTAGCGAAACGGCCAAGAAACTTGTCCGAGAGAATAGACGGGCCGATCTGCTCATCGGCAATAACGTCCTCGCACACGTTCCGGATCTCAATGATTTCGTGGGCGGACTCAAACTTCTGCTCAAGCCGCAGGGAATCATTACCCTCGAATTCCCTCATCTACTGCCTCTGATTCAAGAGACCCAATTCGACACCATCTACCATGAACACCTTTGCTACTTCTCCCTGTTCCCGGTCGAGAGGCTCCTCGCGTCCCATGGGCTCACGCTGTTTGATGTCGAGCAGCTACCGACCCATGGAGGGTCGCTACGCATTTACGCGCGCCACCAGGAACATCTCGCCAGGCCCATCACTGAGGCCGTCCGTCACATACACTCTCTGGAGGAGCGCTTCGGCCTGACGCGCCTCGCGACCTATCGACGATTCACGGACCAAGTGCACGACTCGAAGAGGAGGATTCTCGAGTTGCTGACCAGAGCGAAGGACCAGGGACGGACGATCGTCGGGTATGGTGCGCCGGCCAAAGGGAACACCCTCCTGAACTACTGTGGCATAGGCACAGACTTCATGAGCTTCACGGTGGACCGAAGTCCTCACAAGCAAGGCCGCTTCCTGCCGGGCACCCATATCCCCATCGAGCACCCGGACCGCATTCGCGAAGTGAAGCCGGATCTTGTCTTCATCCTTCCTTGGAACCTGAAGGACGAGGTCATGCAGCAACTCGCCTATATTCGGGATTGGGGAGGCCAGTTCCTCGTGCCGATCCCAGTGCCTCGAGTCTATCCATGATTTTCGAGCCGACTCTGTTCGGCGGTGCATACATTATTGAGCCTGAGAAGATGCGCGACGACCGAGGGTTCTTTGCGAGAAGTTACTGCGGAGAGGATTTTGCGGCCCATGGTCTCGAACCACTCCGCGAACAGTGCAATATCTCATACACGATCAGGACGGGAACGGTGCGGGGGATGCATTACCAGGAGCCGCCGCATGCGGAGGCCAAACTTGTGCGATGCACTCGCGGTGCGATGTTTGATGTCATCATCGATTTGCGCCCGGCGTCGCCCACCTATTGTCAGTGGCTCGTGAGCTCACTCACTGCCGCCAATTACAGAATGCTGTATGTTCCACGGGGCTTCGCCCACGGCTTCCAAACACTCGAGGACCATACCGAGGTCTTCTATCAGATGTCGCACCCGTACTCTGGGCAAGGTGCTTCGGGCGTGCGCTGGAACGATCCACTGTTCCCGATCCCATGGCCGCTGCCTGTGACGAGCATCTCAGAGAGGGATCAGTCGTACCCGGATTTCAAGAAATGAAGACCGCGCTCGTAACGGGCGGAACCGGGTTCATTGGCCGCCAGGTCGTTCCTCGGTTGCGCGATCAGGGCTTTGAGGTGCACCTTGTAGCGCACCGCAAGCGATCGGAGCCCGATATCCCTGAAGGTGTTCACGTGCACCACTGCGATCTCTTCAATTTCAGCCAGCAACGCTCGCTCCTGAGCCGCATTCGCCCTTCACACCTCGTCCACTTCGCCTGGTGTGCCACCCCCGGTGTGTTCTGGACCTCTCCTGAGAACCTACGGTGGGTTCAGGCGAGCCTCGAGTTGCTGAAGAACTTTGCCGCCTTCGGCGGAGAGCGCACGGTATTTGCGGGATCCTGTGCCGAATACGACTGGTCCTTTGGTTACTGTTCTGAGGGGACTACGCCAACAGCCCCGCGGTCGCTTTACGGCACGTGCAAGAATGCGCTTCGGCAGATCTTTACCGAGTACTGCCGACAGGAGAAGATCAGCGGCGGTTGGGGCCGCATCTTTTTCCTCTACGGCCCATACGAAGCAACGAGCCGATTGATACCTTCCGTCATAACAGCTCTCCTGGACGGCAAGCCCGCGCCCTGCACACACGGGAGTCAGATTCGCGACTTCCTGCACGTTGAAGACGTCGCCTCGGCCTTTTGCGCCTTCCTCACCAGCGAGGTCGAAGGAGTGGTCAATATCGCCTCGGGCCGCGGCGTATCCATCAAAGAGGTCGTCGAATTAATTGCAGACAGGATCGGACGTCGCGACCTCCTCGACCTCGGTGCGCTCGCCACCTCCGAAGCCGAACCGCCTGTGTTACTCGCGGATGCAAAGCGGCTCGCGCAGGAGATCGATTGGCGCCCGACCTATGACCTGTCCGCTGGTCTCGACCATGCCATTGGATGGTGGAAAAGCAGGCTTGAACTTGAACCCTCCCATGCACGTCGAGTGGGTTCAGCCAACGCGCCCGGTCCATTGTCCTCATGAAGCCGACGGTCAGCATCATCGTCGTCACCTGGAATGGCCGCGAACTCCTCGGACGCTGCCTCGCGTCTCTTTACCGACAGCGTTATGCGGATCGGGAAATCATCCTCGTCGACAATGGTTCCGTTGATTCCTCTGCTCACTTCGTCAGGGACACGTTTCCCGACGTCAAGATCGTCGTGCTCACTGACAACCGAGGCTTCGCCGGGGGAGCAACGGCGGGGTTCGCAGCGTCTTCAGGGGAATTCATTGCATTGCTGAACGATGACGCTCAAGCGGATGACCGGTGGCTGGAGAACCTCGTGCACGCCATGCAGGCGGACTCAGGAACCGGCATCTGCGCCTCGAAGATTCTGCGTGCCGATGACGGTACGATCGATTCTGCTGGCGATGGGGCGACCACGTGGGGGGTGGGGTATAAGCGGGGACTTGGAGAGGATGGCTGCACGCATAGCGCGCAAGGCTACGTGTTCGGAGCCTGCGGTGCGGCTGCCCTCTATCGCAGAACCATGTTGGCGTCCATCGGATTTCTGGACGAGCGCTTGTTCCTGCATTACGAGGATACCGATTTGAATTTCCGAGCCCAACTCGCGGGCTGGAAGTGCCTCTATGTGCCCGCCGCTCTTGTCTACCATGAAGTCGGCGCCACCGTGCCGGCCTGGAGCGAGGAGCACGTCTACTATCATGCAAGGAATCTCGAGGCGCTGTGGATAAAGAACATGCCTGTCGCCTTGATGCTGCGATTTGCGCACCATAAGCTTCTGCAGGAGATCATGTCATTCCTCTACCTCTGCCTCAGGCGAGGACACTGGAGAGCCTTTCTGAGGGCGAAGCGAGATGCCATCATGCTGCTGCCGGGTCAATTGGCGAGACGGAGAACGATCCAGAGCAGAAGGATGGTCTCGAATTTGTATCTCAAGAGCATGCTGACACCACTCTTCAATGGAGAACTGGTCCGGCAGAAGTCGAGGCAGTGGCGTGGACAGCGAGTGAGGTCTGAGCCCTGAGAGAGCGCGCGACGCAGACGGGATGAAGCGGGAGAGAGTTCGCATGAGAGTCTCTGCGATCATCGTCAATTGGAACGGCGGTGACTTGCTGCGGAACTGTATCGCGTCACCCTACCGCGAGCTGGGTGGACCGCTCGCGGAGATGATTGTTGTCGACAATGCTTCGTCTGATCAGAGTCTGGAATGCCTCCAGCATGCCTTTCCGGCTCTGGATATCGTTCGGCTCTCTGAGAACTTTGGCTTTGCCAAGGCCACCAATCTCGGAATCCTGGCCTCACGGGGTGAGGCCGTGCTCATGATGAACAACGACGCAGTGGCCACGCCGGGCTCAATCGCCTTGCTCGTGACGGCCATGGAGCAGGATGAAAGAATCGCGATTGTCGGGCCGCAATTGCGAAACTCGGACGGCAGCCTGCAGTTGTCGTACGGCCGCTTTCCCTCAGTGTCCGGTGTCGTTGGAGGCTTTCACGTACGGAAAGGGGACCGGTACTACGAGCGTCGTGGCTACGAGAATCCGCATGACGTTGATTGGTTGACCGGAGCGTGTCTGCTACTCCGCAGGCGAATGCTTGACGAGATTGGCCTGTTGGACGAGCGCTTCTTCTTCAACTATGAAGATGTCGACCTCTGCAAGCGCGCCCGTGATCGCGGCTGGCGATGTGTCTATACGCCCGACGCATCGGTGATCCATCATCGAGCCAGGAGTAGTGACAATCCTCAAATCAAAGAGCGTATCCTGCTGGAGAAGCGACGGAGTCAGCTCCTGTATTACAGGAAGCACGGAAGCGTCCTGTCGTTTTATCTGATCAAGATCCTCAATCTGGCGTATGGCATGCTGCATCTGCTGTGGTCCGAGTTTGCCGCGATTGCCAATCGCGGCTCGACCGGGCAGGTGCCCAGGCCGCAGTTCTACAGACGACTGCTCACCACCGTCTGGGCGACTGGCTGGTCGCCGCAAACTCGGGCTATTCGTGCTCCCACCATCCCAGGAGGTGTCCGATGAAGGAATTCCTAGCGCTCGCGGCTCTTGGATTGCTCGCCACAGCTTCAGCGTTCGCTGCCGATCCGACGCCGGAGCAGCAGGCGATGATGGAGAAAATGAACAAGGCGGCGACACCCGGACCGCAGCACGCCATCCTGGCCAAGATGGCCGGCGAGTGGACCGCCACGGTCAAGTTCCTGATGGACCCGTCCCAACCCTGGCAGGAGACGGTGGGAACCTCGGTCGTGACGACCCTGATGGACGGTCGCTACATCCAGGAATCGAACACCGCGACCATGATGGGCATGCCGTTCTCGGGCATGGGCGTCACCGGCTACGACAACGTCATCGGCAAGTACGTGTCGACCTGGATCGACAACATGGGCACCGGGATCATGACCAGCACCGGCACCGCCGATGCGAGCGGCAAGGTGATCAGCTGGAACGGCGTGATGTCGGACCCGATGACCGGCAAGCCCTCCAAGGCGCGCATGGTCACGACCGTGGTGGACGACAGTCGCCACACCTTCGAGATGTACAGCACGCCGCCGGGCGCCAAGAAGGAAATGAAGACGATGACCATCGAGTACGTGCGCAAGTAGACGGCCCGCCATGTACTGGGCGCGGGTCCCACATCGGGCCCCGCATCCCCGCCGCTGGCCCACACGATGAACGCGCCGCCCGATCCATCCGGGATGATCGAGGGTGGATTGTTGCTCATCATGCCGCTCGGGCTCCTCGTGTTGATGGCCTTTCATGTCGGGAATCAACGCAGGGCTCGCTCCCTCCGTCTGCAGTTGCTGGTGGGCGCATTGGCGCTGTCGCGGGCTGGATCCGCGCTCGCACAATCCGTCTACGCTGTCCCGCCCGAGATGACAGCAGGTGTGAGGGCCGAAATCGGCGCGGCGGCTCGTGACCCCAGGCTCGAGCCCTGGCAGCGCCAGTTCATGCTGGGAATCGCGGTTGGCAAGGGTCCAGGACTATCTGGGCTGCCTGACGCGCCGGGCAGCGGTCAGGATGCCATCCTTCTGGGTCCGTCCCCGCTTTCGGATCCCGTTGCGATCCATGACCCGGTGCGGGACCGCATGCTGGTGTTCGGTGGTGGCGGGGCGGGTGTCGGCAATGACGATGTATGGGCGCTGGCGCTCGACGGTCCGCCAGCGTGGACCAGAGTCGTGCCGACAGGAGCCCGTCCGTCCCCACGCTCAAGTCATTCGGCGATCTACGACCCGGTGCGGGACCGCATGCTGGTGTTCGGTGGCGATAGCAGTCTGGCGTTTCTCAACGACGTCTGGGCGCTGTCGCTTGGCGGCACACCGGCGTGGAGCAAACTGACGCCTTCAGGGCGGCCGCCGGATGGTCGCAACCGTCACACGGCGATCTACGACCCGGTGCGTGACCGGATGCTGGTGTTCGGGGGCAACACATCCCAGCTCTCTTTTATCGACGACACGTGGGCCCTGTCGCTGGGGGATTCACCGGCGTGGAGCTCCCTGACACCATCAGGGTCGACGCCAGGGGCGCGTTGCGATCAGGCCGCAATCTACGATCCGGTGCGTGACCGCATGCTGCTGTTCGGTGGCAGGGGCGGTAGCGGTCTGCTCAACGAGGTGTGGGCGCTATCGCTGGGCGATTCACCGTCGTGGAACGAGCTGGTGCCTTCGGGGCAAGCGCCCGGTGGACGTTTCGATCACACGGCCATCTACGACCCGGTGCGGGACCGCATGCTGGTGTTCGGGGGCTCTGCCGATGACCCTCCCTTTCTCAACGACGTCTGGGAGCTGGCGCTGGCGGGCACACCCGCATGGAGCGAGCTGGTGACGCCTTCAGGGTCGACGCCGAGCAGTCGCACCGGTCACACCGCGGTCTACGACCCGGTGGGTGACCGCATGGTGGTATTCGGGGGCCACGACGCTGTCAGTCTCAACGACGTCTGGGCACTGTCGCTGGGGGGAACACCGGCATGGGACCCACTGACACCCGTGACAGTCGCGCCGGCGGCGCGCGCCACCCACACGGCGATCTACGATCCAGTGAGCGACCGCATGCTGGTGTTCGGGGGCTCTGGCTTTGTTCTGTTCAACGACGTCTGGGCACTGTCGCTTGCGGGTACGCCAGCATGGAGCCCATTGACGCCCACGGGAACTCCTCCGCCTGCACTCTACGGACAGACGGCGGTCTTCGACCCGGTGCGTGGCCGCGTGCTGATGTTCGGGGGCGATTCCAACGGCGTCTGGGCGTTGTCGCTGAGGGGTTCACTCGCGTGGACTGAGCTGACACCGACCGGGGTGAAGCCCAGTGCTCGCTTCGGACTCACGGCCCTCTACGACTCGGTTCGTGACCGCATGCTGGTGTTCGGGGGTCGCGACACGGCCTATCTCAACGACTCCTGGGCGCTCTCGCTCGCGGGCACACCGGCGTGGAGCGAATTGACGCCCGCGGGGACCCCGCCGGCGCCACGCGCCTTTCACACGGCGATCTACGACGCGGCGCGTGACCGCATGTTGGTGTTCGGGGGGCTCGATTTCCAGGTGGGCCTTTTCAACGACCTCTGGGCACTGTCGCTGGAGGGAACACCGGCATGGAGCCCGGTGACACCTGTGGAGGCCGCGCCAGCGGCGCGCGCCGGTCACACGGCGATCTACGACCCGTTGCGTGACGCCATGCTGGTGTTCGGGGGCCTGGAGATTGTCGACCAGACCTTTTTCGTCGCCAGCGACGCCTGGTCGCTGTCACTTGGAGACACACCTGCATGGAGCGAGCTGACACCTTCCGGGTCGCTGCCGAGTGGGCGCTACAGCCACACGGCGGTCCGCGACCCGGTTCGTGACCGCATGCTGGTGTTCGGGGGCTTCGACGGGGGTGCTTTCAAGGACGAGGTGTGGGCGCTCTATGACTCCGGCATTCCGTTGTGCGCCGACGGGGCGTTGTGGGGCCCATTGCTTGCACCAGCCCTCTTCACAGTCCCTGCGCTGGAGCACACCGTGACGCTGGGTGACACGGCTGAAGCGGTCTTCTGCATCGGCAACAGCGGATCCGATCCCCTCGAGATCGCCGGGATCAGGCTCCCGTCGACGGAACTCCACCTCAGCCGGCCAGCTCCGTTCACGGTTCCACCGGTCGGAGCGGTCACTGAGACTCTGTTCCTCGTGGCCCGTGAGCCTCGAATCATCACCGATGATCTCTTCATCGACAACAGCGATCCCCTGGCGGACCCCAGGACCATCTCGGTGCGCATCGAGATTCGCGGGCTCGACTTCCGGAGTCATCTCCTGAGCCCGACAGGCCCGGCGCCCCTCGGAGTTCCCCTGGTGGATCTGGCGACCCCGGCGTCGGGGGTTCGCATCGAGCGCGGTCACCTCTTCTATCGGATGGCCGGTACCAACGCCCCATTCGACTCTGTCGCTTTCGTCCCCTCGGCTGAGGACTTCATCGCGGTAATCCCGGGCCCGGGGGTTACGGAAGCCGGCCTCGAGTACTACGTCAGGATGGAGAACAGCGGTTTCTTTGCCACCGACCCCCCGGATGCTCCCGACTCTCTGTTCTTCCAGGCGGTCGAACCACCGCGCTCGATCGTGGCGACGACTCTTCCAAATCTCGGCACGGGGTATCTCGAGGGGCGCGACATCGACGTGCTCGTCACGCTGCCCACAGGGGCCGGCTTCGTGTCCGGCACTTTGCACTACCGGCGCGGCGGCGAGCAGGACTACCGGAGCGAGCCGCTGGCGATGAGCGACTTCCTGCATGCGCCGGTGGCCAAGGTTCCGGCAAGCGACGTGAGCGCCCGGGGTGTCGAATACTGGGTGGAGGTGCAGACCGCGTCACAAATTCTCACGTTTCCTGGAACGCAGGCGGCCACCTCACCGGCGACGATTCGCACCACCGTGCAGAAGCTCGATGAACCGACTCCTCACGCCGGGGGTCGATATCGGATTGCGACGATCCCGCTGGACCTCGGTGTGGACTTCGCCGGGAGCCTCGATGCCCTGCTCGCCGATCAACCGGAGTTCGGCAGTTACGATCCGATGCGGTGGCGGGCTTTCCGCTACGACGCCGACCTCCAGGCCAACGTGGAGTTTTCGGCGGACCAGGCGACGCGTTTCCGGCCCGAGCCGGGGCGGGCGTTCTGGTTGATCAGCCGGGCGGACCACCAGATGAAAGCCCTGGGCGGCTACTCGACCCCCACCCGTGGTTCCCAGGGCCGGAGCTACCCTGTGTTTCTCGCGCCGGGGTGGAATCAGTTCGGCAACCCGTACGACTTCGCCGTCGCATGGGACTCGGTCCAGATGAGCGCGCCGGGAGGGGTGGGTGATCCCGTGGGATTCGATCCGTCGCTCGGCGCGATCGGCGACTATTCGGATGCGCCACCAGCAGTTCTCCAGCCGTTCGAAGGCTACTTCATATACTCCTCGGCGCCTGCTGAGACTCTGTGGATACCGGCGATCGAGGCGCCCGCCCAGCCTGCCCCGACCACGCCGGCCCTCGAAGGACGCCCGGGACACGCGGCGCCACTTTCTTCTGCGGCCAGCTCCGCGGAATCCTGGCGCATCCGTCTGCGCGCCCGAGGCTCCGAATCACTCGATGGAGCCAACCTTCTGGGCGTGGATCCGCGAGGCTCCGAAGGTTACGACCCGCTCGATCAGCCCAAACCCCCGCCGGCTCCCGGCCCCTGGGTGCGACTCGCGTTCGCACATCCCGATTGGCAGCAGCGGCCGGGGCTCTACCGCCACGACTTGCGCCCCCCAACCACCGAAGGTCACTCGTGGGACATCGAGATCCAGAGCGCGCGGGCGGCCGAGCCCATCACGCTCGAATGGGTGCCCGAGGGTGACCTGCCCGCGGAGCTGGCGGTGCGGCTGATCGACCGCGAGCAGGAAAGCGCGCTGGAGCTGCGCAGCCCCGGGGGCGCGCTGACCGGCTACCGCGTGCTCTCGCTGGGTCCGGGGCGGCCCTATCGGCTGACCTTGCTGGCGGGCTCGCCCGAGTACGTACAGCGGGCGGGCAACCAGATGCTGGAGATCCCCAAGCGCACGGTGCTGGACCAGAACGCACCCAATCCCTTCCAAGGGACAACTCGTCTGCGTTTCGGGCTGCCACGCGCGGAGCGTGTGACACTCGAGATCTACAACGTTCTCGGGGAACGGGTGACGACGTTGCTCGACGGCGCACTGCTCCCGCCGGGTTACCACACAGCACTGTGGGACGGCCGCGCCAGCGGCGGCAGGAACGCGCCCAGTGGCGTCTACTTCCTGAGGCTGGTCTCCAACGAGGGCATACTCACGAAGCGTGTCGTGCGGATCGAGTGACGGTCACGTCAGGGCGAAACGACACGACCGGCATCCGTATGGACGCCGGTCGTGTGTACTTCCCGGGTAGTTGTTACAGCGACTTCAGGAAGGCGAGCAGCGCCTGCCGGTCACGGCCACTGAGCCTCGCAAAATCCCTGCGCGACGCGCTGCCCTGGCCGTCATGCGCAAGGATCGCGGCCTCCGGGGTCCGCGCCCGTCCGTCGTGCAGCAGCAGCGGACGCGCTCTCAAGCCCCACAGCGGCGCCGTACGCATCTGGCGCCCCCGGGCGTTGCCTTGAACGATTCGATCCCCGAGATTGCCCATGTCATGCAGCAGGAAATCGGAGAACGGCTGAAACACCTTGTGCGACAGGGCCATCACCGGGCTGTCGCCCGTGGTGAAAGTGGAGGTGTGGCAGTTGACGCAGCCAATCTGCTTGAAGACCTGCTCCCCGGCTTCGGTCTGACTGTTCCTGGGACCCCGCGGCGGCGGTCCGAGCAGGGTCATGAAGTCTGCGAACAAGACCACGCCCTCGCCGTCGTCGTTCAGCGCGGGAAGCGGGTTGAATGCGAGCGCGTCGAAATCGCCTTGAGGAGCATTTTCCTTCGGGAACTCGGGGTTCGTGATCCCCATCTCGTTCACGTAGGCATCACCCGAGAACTGGTGCAACGTCGGAACCTGCGCCTTCCAGCCGAAGCGACCGACGCGGAGCGCGCCAGTGCGGATCTCGGTAACCATGTGTGGCGTGCCACGGGTCGAGGGCGTGTTGCGAGCCTGCGAACGCGCAAGCGCGAGGAAGGCCGCATCTGGGACAGCATCCACCAGGCCCAGGCCGAAGAGTGACGTGGTGACTCGCAGGGCGCTCGTGTTGGCCCGGCGGGGAATGACCTCCGGGACGAAGGTGAACTTGTTCCTCCCCTTCCTGACGGTACCAATGGCATGGTCCTGCATCAGGGAGCCCCCGAGTCGATCGAGGGGGTCGAAATCTCCCCGGTCAAGCTTGCCGAAGCGGGTCTCCAGCCGGCCGTTGGTGCCTCCAATGGGGGCGTCGTGGCAGGTGACGCATCCGGCTTCGTTGAAGACGGGTCCAAGCCCATCTTCGACGGTCTCCAGCTCGGTGAATTCATCGAGGCCCGCTTCGAAGCGAGCCAGCTCGGCTCCAGTCAGTCCACCGACCGGACCGCCGAGCGTGGTGGCTTTTGCCATGTCCCCGGACCCCCGGGCTTCCGCGGGGTCATCGGGGATCCCGGCCACCGGATCGGTGCTGAGGCTCGTTGACTTGCGGGTCTCGCACCCGCTGAGAATGAAACTCGCCAGAATGGCGAGCGCGGCGAGAGCCGCTTGCTGCACGAATGACGCGGACGGGAAGAACGTTCCCCGTCTGAGACGACTGGGCGGTGACATCCTGAAGCCTCCTTGGTGAGGAGGGTTGCACCACGGAGTCCATTCCCTCATCTCTTCGACTGCTGGCGACGGCTCGGTGCGGCGGCCTGGCGCGAGCGGCTGATGGACACGCGCTTCCTTGCGAGCGAGGAGAAGGCTAAGGCGCGATTGTCGGTTCGCACTACACTATTTTTTCTTCTAGCGTTAGCAGCGGCTGGCAATAGTGGTGCGGTTGGGCAATGTCAAGGACGCGCACGGGCAGTCATCGCGGCGCTACATCGTTGCAAGGCAGTTGATTTGTCCTTTTGGAGCTCAACTGCGAGTTCGTTGGTGTCGAACCCAGCGAGCCCGAGAGAAAACGTTTGCGCTCGTGTGATTTTGCATGTGCGATGAGCAGGAGCGAACTCACGTCAGCGAGAGTGAACTCCCAACATCCTCGTAGCGCGACCTGGGCTAGGTAAATGGCCTACGGGGACGAGCTCCCCTCCTCCGTAACGTGCCGATGCAGCACCTCGCGCGCGGCCTCGCTCGGCACCAGGTCGCCGCGCGACGGCGGCGGAACCGCTCCGGCCGCGAGCAGGGCCTGCACCGTGCCGCCATAGTCTCCCGTGTCGCGATGCCATCCATGCACCGAACCGTGAAGCGCCCATCCCAGCGGCGAGAGGTCGTATTCGTCGCCGCGAACATCCACGGGTGGGTCGTGCCCAAGGATCTCGCGCACCATGGCGGCATTGCCGTGCCACGCCGCCCAGTGCAGCGCCGTGGCGTGATGCTGGCCGCGCGCGTCGACCGGCCAGCCTGCGCTCAGCATGAGCCGCACGGCTGAGATGTTGTTGTTCTGGGCCGCGTCCACCAGCTTGCGCCCCTCGCCGGCGGCCAGCGCCCGCCCACGGTCGGAGCGACCGCGTGACAGGTTCTGAAAGAGCGCCTCGTCACCGATCTCGCATGCAATCGCCAACTGCAGGTCCTCGGGCGTCCGCTCCATGAGGAGCTGGAAGACGTCCTCGTGGCCGAACTCCCGGGCCACGACGTGCGCGGTGCGATGCGCTCCCAAAGTCCAGATGTAGATCGCGCCGCCGGCCCGCGGATCACGCATGGGAAAGTACTGTTGGTCGACGGACGTCCTGACGGAATCCGGATCGGCATCGAGCAGACGTCGCGCCAGCGCGATGTCCCCGAGCGCCGCTGCCATGAGGATGTCCGTGCGGCACCCGCGGCTCACGAGAAACCGGGCGACTTCCGGGCGATCGCGCACCAGGTACTGCGCCGGCGTCGACTCGTGGTCGACGTCGATCGCGTCGATGTCCGCTCCGTGGTCGAGGAGGAAGCCCGCGACCTCCACGTTCTTCGCGACGTGGAGCGGCGTCTGCCCGTCCCCGCCGCGGGCATGCACGACGCCCGGATCGGCGGCGACGAGTTGCGCGAGAGCCTCGAGCATGCCCAGCCGGGACGCCGCGTGCGCGTCGACGCGCGCCCCGCGCTCGATCAGATCAGGGGCGAGCCCGCGATCGTCATCGAGGACACCGAAGCCGCCGGCCCACCAGTGGCTGCGACCGTTGATGTCCGCGCCGGCCTCGAGCAGCGCGTCCACCATGTCGAGATTTGCGTGATACACGGCAGCGAGCAGCGGCGTCATCCCGAACGGCGCGTCGGGGACCGTGCCATTGAGCCGGCTGCGGAACTCAGGGTGGCTCTGAAGCACGTCGCGAACCCGGGTGGCGTCGTTCGACCGGATGGCGGCAACCAGCTGGTGCATCGGATCGACTCCGCGAGCGAGTGACTCGATGCTGGCCTTGAGCTCGGCCCACGTCGCGAATCCGTGCTCGCGCGCGATGACGTGCTGGGCATCAGCGAGCCTGGGGTGGGCGCCAGGCTCGAGGTTCGCGGCGTGCATCCGGGCGACCGCATCGGGCTGGGCGGCGTCGAAGTCGCGAAGCAGGAGCTTCGCCTGCTTCTTCAGGTACTCGAGACTGGGACGCGCGGGCAGACTGGGCATGACTCCCCCTTCGGTGACGCCCGTCGTCCGCTGCGTCGGGCAGAAGAGAGGTCCATGCTCGCCAAATCAGGTGCTGCGCAGGTGGGATGATCCCTTTCCGCGGACGGGGTGCCCCCAGCGGGCGAGGGCAATTCTAGAATGGTGGGCAATTCACCGGCAACCGCCTGACCAGCTGCCGCGTCAACCTCCGCGTCGCGCTGGCGATGTTCACCGAGCCCCCTCGGCGCGTGTGCGATTGCGATCGGGAAGTCTCAGCCCAGCCTCGGCACCTCGGACCCGTCCTCCTCTTGTAACCGCTACAAAGTGAGGCTGTTCTTTCACCGCGACCACGCCCCAATGCTCAAGGAAAGGCCATTCCATGCGCTTCTCCAAGTGGCACGAGGGGTGCTCTTAGAACGAATCGTCTGAATCCAACTCAAACACCGACGCGGCGAGGGACACCAGTGATTTGTCTCAGATCCTGGGTGATGGCGGCAGCAGCCCTTGCCAGCATCCTGCTCCTCGGAATCTGGGGGTTGCACTGAACCCCAAGTATCGTGAGAGCGCCGATATGGGGTTGCAGTACTCGCGCGAGTAGAACCGCCACGTTGCACCTCCTTACTCCCTCATGAGGCATTCATGATCCTTCGAACTCGCGTATTCGGAAACACGATGGCATCCCTGTTGACGGTGATTGCCTCCACGGCGGTCCTCGCAGGGCCTGGCTCGCTGCCGACCGGATTCACAGACACGCGAATCGCGGGCTCTCTGGACAACCCGATCGGCCTCGCGAGGATCCCTGACGCACCCGGGAGCGGCGCGCGGGTCCTGTTCGTCGAGCAACGCACAGCCCGCGTCCGGCTCGCGATCGGTGGGAGCGTCACGACCGTGGGCAACGTGCCCGGCGTGCAGTCGGCGGAGGAGGAACGCGGGCTGCTCGGCATTGCCGTGGATCCCGGCTTCCCGGCCGCCCCTTACATCTATGTGCACTCGACCGACAACCGATTCGGCAACCGGGTCGCAATCTCGCGCTTCACGCTGACCGGCGATCTCTCATACACCGGCAGTGGCGCGCTGACGTTCTCCTCCGCATCACGCTACGACCTGATTCGAAACATGCCTGACAACGCGACGAACCACAATGGCGGCACGGTCCGCTTCGGTCCGGATGGTCGCCTTTATGTCAGCGTGGGTGACGACGCGGTGAGCTGTAACGCGCAACTCCTGACGGTGCTCGCCGGAAAGATTCTGCGTCTGGATGTCAGTCGTCTCCCTTCGGGTCCGGGCGGGCCCGCTTCCTATGCTCTGCTCATCCCGCCCGGCAACCCATTCCCGACCCATTCCGACTCCGGCGCACGCTTGGTATGGACGACCGGGCTGCGCAATCCGTTCCGGTTCCACATCGACACCGCGACCGGCAATCTGCAGATTGCCGACGTCGGCCAGGACGATTGGGAGGAGATCACACATGTCGACGCCGGTGGTCAGAACTGTGGCTGGCCCTGGCGTGAAGGACCCAGCGCGTTCTCGTCGTGCACGGGCTCGCAGCCGCTGGTCGTCAGTCCGGTCGCCTACTACGACCATTCGAATGGCTCCGCGATCGTCAGCGCCGGCATCTACAGGATGCCGTCGAGCGGCGTGGGACGCTTCCCCGCGGAATACAACGGAAACAGCTTCTTCATCGACTACTACACTGGAATCATGCGCCGTGTCGTGGGCAGCGGAGCGATCTGGTCGGCGCCTCAACCGGTTCCCGGACAGCCCAACGCGACGGATTGGGCGACGGGCATGGAAAACGTGTCCGACGTCCTGGAGATGCCCGATGGGACGCTGTTCTACGTCCGCCAGTCGGATAACAACACGGCGCAGACGGGCGAGATCCGCCGAATCGCGTACACCGCGACCCTGGACGCACCATCCGCGATGGCGGGGATCTCACTGGCAGCGCCCCGTCCGACCCCCAGTCGCGACCGCGTCATGCTCGGGTGGTCCCAGCAGGGCGCCGGGACCGCGCGCCTCGTGCTCCTCGATGTCAGCGGTCGTGTCGTGCGCGTGCTGGAGGGGGGCGCCATTCTCCCCGCCGGGACGCATGAACGCGAGTGGGACGGCATGGATCAAAGCGGTCGGCGGGCGGCCCCGGGGCTCTACTTCGCCCGGTTCGAGGTGGGAGGTGTGGTGCGCCACGCCCGGGTCATGCTGTTGCGGTAGATCGCAGGCGGGTTGTAGACGGCCGAAGACCCCCAACCCGATGGGCGGCGAGCGGCGCACGGGCAGACCGTCCAATCATCTTCAGGAAGCGCGTCGTGCGGATCGAGTGACGGTCAGCGTACGAGTCTTGCCCGCACCGCCCTGATCGTGGAACTCAATCCCCGTGGATCGATCAACCGCTCCAGCTCCCGCGACTGCAGCTGGCGACGGTAAAGCTCGTCGAGGGCGTCGGGTGCCAGGTCCCACCACTCCGGGGGCGGCAGCAACCGGCCATCCGCGTCGCGCTGGCGATGAGCGGTGAGGCTCGCCTCGATCAGCGTATTCTGTTCGCGCTCGTTCACGGCAGCAACTCCTGCATCGCGACGCCCCGCTTCTCGAGGCAGCGCACCAGCTGCTGCCGTGCCCGAACGATGTTCTGCAGGAACGTGTTTACCGTCATGCCCAGCGCCCGGGCGACCTCATTATCGTGCCCTGAGTTCGTTCGCAGCCGCGCCTGCAGGGCCTCGAGCGGACGCCGCGCCACCCGCTTGAGGCACTCCTCGATCGCTTTGCGCAGGCCGGGATCGGGCGGCGGATCCGGATTCACCGCGACTTCCGGCAGCTCTTCAGGAGGCAGGTATCGCTCGCGACGATTGCGCCGCGCTTCGTTGCGCGCCAGGTTCCGCGCCATCCCGATCGCGAAGCGCAGCGACGCGTTCTCGCCCGTGAGATCCCGGCCGGACTCCGCATCGGAGGCGAAGACCCACATCCGCATCAGCGTCTCCTGGACCACACCTTCGACATCCACGGCTCGGGCGTACGGCCGGAGCGAGAGCCGGATGGGGCGCTCGACGCGCCCCATCCAGGCCGAGAAGGCTTCGAGATCACCGCGCCTTGCGGCGGCAAAGGTTTGGTCGATCTCCGTCACGTGTTCTACGACTCCCGCGTCGCGGGCGGGACGCGCATGAACAAGCGGACTCCGCGGTTTGTGCTCGACCCTGCCACGGGCCGCCCACCGTCATCCAACCGCACCTCGACGACGACGTCTCTTGGCCAGGGCTTCAGTCCATCGAGACGGAGTGCCAGCCGCACCATCAGTCCCCTGGCATGCGGACCCGTCGGGCTCGACTGGTCGCTCACGACTTCGGCCGCGTGTGCCTGGTTGCCCGCTTCGCGCACCTCGACCCGGCGGTGCGGCAGCTCGAAACCCTCGAACGGTGTCTCGAATTCCACGACGATCAGATCCGGCTCCGCTCGAATCACCGTAGCCAGGATCGAGATGTATTCGCTTCGGGCGCTGTCTTTGGACTTCGACGCGAGCTTGGAGAGCAGCGACTTGCTGAAGGCTCTTGGCGCCATACCCACCATTTTTTCGCTGCCGATCATCCCCATCCTATGGAGTGCCCCGGGCATCGCCATCATGGGGCCTCCGATCAGCCCTGCCCCTTCCGCCGACACTCCGGCGGGCAGCTCGACGGCCAGCCGCTCGCGACGTCGCGGCGCCTTGGGATCCACGGATGGTTCCTCGGCGATCGCGACCAGGCTGGTCCTGCGGCTCACGATGCGATGGCGCATGCCTCGTGCTTCGATCCGGGCGTCGAAGTCGATGCCCGACTGCACGGCGCTTTGCAGCTCGAGATCCGCGATCGCCTCACGGCCGTGGAGCGCACCAATCGGAAGGTGGGATCGGATCAGCCCCTCGGCGCCGGCGGCCGCCACCGTGGTTCGCCAAACCCACGGCTCGTCGTTCCCGGCGAGCCGCCCGACCACCTCGAGCGCTCCACCGGAGGGATCCAGCTCCAGCGTCACCAACATGGGCTGCCCGGCGAACACGTCGCGCGGCCGCTCGGGAGCATGGGCGCGCATCGCCGTGCCGCCGATTGCGAGATCGGTGAGCACGGGGCGCACCGTCGCCGCGCGCAGCCGCGACGCCGCCTCCGACGCGGTGATCGCGTCACCGGCGCTCAACTCCATGCCTCGCCCGGCCGCGGCGACGCCGTGGAGCAGCGTGCGGTTCGGAGCCGAGCCGATGCCGACCGCGTGCACGCGGGCACCGACCGGCAGGCTGCGCATGATGTGCCCGATGACTTCGCCCTCGAATCCGATGTAGCCGTCGGTCACGAGCACGATCTGGCGCTGGGCGTCCTCACGCAGGGGCTCGAGCGCCTTCACCATGGCGTCCATCATCTCGGTGCCACCGGAGGCCTGGAGCCGACCCAGAGCCTCGAGCGCGTGCTGTGTGGAGCGCGGGCTCGCGTCCAGCAGCCCGTGCGTGAGTTTCTCGACATGGTTGGCGAAGGCCAGCAATTCGAAGCGGTCCCCCGGCTCGAGACTGTGGATCAGATCGGCGACCACGCGCTTGGCCAGCTCGAGCGGCGGGCCGCTCATCGAGCCGCCGGCGTCGATGAGAACGGTGAGGTCACGGTGGAATGCGGTATCCGCGGCTGCCGGCGGCACCACGGTGATCAGGGCGTAGCGGCCGGCATCACCGTCGAGGCCGCCGCCCTCGACCATGCGGACTCCGACACCCGCCGCGCAGGCATTCCAGCGCAGCACGATGTCGCGGTCGAGCCGCTCGCCCCGTGCCAGCCGCACGCGCGTTGCCGCCGCGTCTGCATCGAGAGCAATCTCGTGGCTCGGTGAGTCGATGCCGAGGCCCGAGTCGGATGGGTCATCGATCGTGATTTCCAGCTCGACGCGAGTCGGAATGTTCCCCGCGGCGTCGCGATCCACGTCGAGCCGGCCGGCGTCGGCGACGCGGCCGGGTGCGCCCTGGTAACGGGCGCCGGCCACGGTGGGAAAGCGGTACTCCCACTGCGGCGTATGACCGTCGATGGCGGCGAGGAAACAGAGCGGCTGAAGCACATCGATCTCGACTTCGACCCGTGTCCGCGGCGGCAGATTGCCGAGCCGCTGGTGGAACGTGTCGGCCCGATCCTGCTCGAGCAGCCCGGCGGTGCGCCCCGCGTAGAGCGCCTCGCGATAAGCCCGGTCCGCCTGCTCGCGCGGCTGCACCTCACCGCGAATGACGCGCTCCCCGATGCGGATGGTGTAGCCCAGCACCGCGCCATCCGCGGGCAGTGGCAGGGTGTAGATCACCTCGAGGGCTTCTTCGTGAGGATTGGCGAAGCACTGGTGCAGCGTGGTGGTCGCGATCCCGCCTTCGGCGCGGCCGGTGACCCGCGCGGATTCCAGCGGATAGCTCCTGCCGTCGACGGAGACGAGTTGCGGACGTAATGCGTCGGATACGATCGCGTGGCTGGCCATGTTCAATCCCTCCTGGGCGGCCGCGGCACCGGCGTCCGGCGTGTCCGGCTAACTCGGGACGTGCGGCTACATCTCCCTATGTCGCGGAGGGTGCGTTTGGTGACAGCCTAATCCGTGGGACTCGACCAACGCGCACACGCTGATGGCCTGCAACGTATTGGGCGCGGGTCCCACATCCGGGACCCGCGCCCAATGTTGTTTTCAGACTATCGACGTTCAGGGATGGCGATTCGCCGGGCCCTGCTCGGTCCGACTCCCCTACTCAGCGGACGAACATCATCTTCTTCGTGAGCCGGTTGGCCGGCCCCTCGACGACGATGATGTAGAGCCCGCTCGAAACGCCCCTGCCTTCCTTGCTGCGCCCGTCCCATTGCACGACGTGTTCGCCGTCGCCCATGGTCCGGCCGTCCGCCAGTGAACGAATGTGACGCCCCGCGGGATCGTAGATCTTGACGCTCACCCCGCCGGGAGCCCCGAGACGGAAACGGATGTCGGCACCGCCCGCGAAGCTCTTCCCGCTGGACGGGCCGACGCTAAGATTGGACAGGGCCGCGGCGGCCGCCGGGAGGCTGCGCTCCATCAGCGCGTAACGTCCCGGCTCGGTGACTTCAATAGTCACGAGCTGGTCCTCTGTGCCCACGGCTCCCCCAACCTCCTGCCAGGCATCTGCCACCCAGCGTCCGATCACGAGATTGGACGGCTTGACCGTGCTCGCGAAGCCGGCGTACGACACCGTTAGCAGCGCCGGCTTCTTGAGCGCGGGACCGGTCCAGTGCGCGTGATAGACCTTCAGGATCCGACGGGATCCATCGCGGGTTTCACCGGAAGCGACGACACCGACCGACGCGCCGTCTTCGGTGAGCGCGGCGGGCGGTACGAGGAGCCGCGCGGAGCCGTCCGACGAGACGGCTTCGCCGCCGGTCGCCGCCGTGAGAATCCGGTGCGGCTTGCGTGAGTCGAGCACTTGATCCAGTTCGGCCTGGGAGGCGTTGGTGCGCTCCTGCGCGTCCACGCGTCCGTCCGCGTTCTTGTCGTAGGCCTGGAGTGCCATGGCGCGCGCGTCCTCGGCCTTCAGCTTCATGGCGGCCTTTTCGCTCGGGTCGAGCACACCGTTCTTGTTGGCATCGAACGTCTGCAGCGCCTGGGCCCGTTTGTCGGCGATCCACGACTCACGCGCCTCGCGGCGAAGCGCCTGCTCCTCCGCATCGAGCGTCCCGTCGCCGTTCGCGTCGAACTTCCCGAGCGCGCGTGCCTCGGAGCGTGCGTGCTGCTTCGCCCGCGCCTCCCGCAACGAAGTCTGCTCGTCCGGGTCGAGCTTGCCGTTCCCGTTGATGTCGTACTTCTTCAGGGACGCCGCCCGCACTGACGCCACGCGACGCAGAATCTCCTGTTTGTACGCTTCCTTCTCCGCGACGCTCAGCAAGCCATCGTGGTTGAGATCGTAGCGGGCCATCGCGCTCGAACGGTCCACCTGGCTGGGCGCATTGGCCGGAGCCGCAGCGCCGAGACGGGGACCGGCCAGCGCACACATCACTACAGTCGCCGCCGCAAGGGTTCGCACGGTTCTCCTCCTCACGCTGGTCATTCGCCCACCCCCACCGCTGAATGGGCCGGGCAACCCGGCGCGCCAGTGTCGATCAGGTCCTGGGCGAAGGCGATGAAGCGGTCCGCGACCACCGCATCGATGCCTTTGCCGCGCTGGGCCTGGAGTTCGTTGGTCAGGGCGGCGAGGTTGTTGAACGCAGCCCCGCACTGCCCTCGATTCATCGCCGCCAGGGAAGCGTTCAGCTTCGCCTGGAACGACCGGAAGATGCCGTCGTTCTTGATCGCGCCCTCACTCAGTGCGCGATTCAGGTTGCTGAGCATGCTTTCGAGGGTCGGGTGGATCTCGAACGTGCAGAAGTTGTCCCCCGTGTTGCCGAGATTGTCCGCCGCGTTGATCGTGACGGTCCGCGTCCCGGGGTAGAGGAGATACATGTCGAGCACCGTCCCGACCGGCGCCGGCGTCGTCCCGGTCGCCGTGAGGTAGCCATCGAGCAGTTCCGAGTGCGAGGCCACGCCGGATCCCAGCGGACCATCGGACAGCGTGAACTGGACGGCCGAGAAGTCGTCGGTGTCGAAGGTGAGCCCGAACGGGGGCGTACCGCAGGTCGCCACCGGCGCCGTCGCGTCGAGCACGAAGTCGTGGGTCTTCGTCGCCTCCGGAGTCAGACCGTCACCTTCCGCACAGGTGTGACATGCGTCGCCCGAGCGTACGTCGACGGTATAGATGCCGTCGGCGCCCGAGATGCTGAAGGTGGCTCCCTGTCCGGTGGTGACGAACGCCGGCGCGGGATCGAGCGCCGGATAGACCCGATGCTGCAGCTCCAGCGCGTCGTCCGGGAACGCCTTGCCGGCCGGGCCGTCCGCCGCCGTGTGGGTGAACTCGTTGTCGGCGGCAACGAATTCGTGCACGCCGTCGTCATAGAAGGCGCCGGCGCGCGCCAGCGTGCTGGTCGGGGCATTGGGATCGTTGACCGGATCGGCCGACACCAGGTCTCCGAGATCCGGGAACTGGTCGGTCCCGTTCTCCCAGTCCACGAACAGCGAGCGCATCGCCCGGCGCTGGACGCAGCTCTCGAAGATCGGGAACTGTCCGAGGCCGGCGGTAATTTCCGGGTCCCGGGCCGGGAACACCGGAGCGCCATCCTGGCGCCACGCATGATCTCCGTCGATCAGCTCGAGCCAATCCGTGCCGTCGAGCGCGGTGAACATGATGTCGTCGTTGGGGCCGTACGTGGAGATCGTGCGACCCAGCTCGTCCGAGAGCACGTGGTTGAGCTCGGCGCCGTCGAGCAACAGCAGCTTGCCCATCGTCACGGTGTTCCGCAACGGGGAGAACAGATCGGTGTCGACGGTCGCGTCGTCGGTGAACCGGCCGCAGCTCAGTGGAATGCCCAGCTCCTGGACGTGGCCGCCGGACAGGTGCATCAGACCATCGAGCCGTTCGACCGTCCCATCCGGGAAGAGCGGCAGTGAGACGTCGCCCAGGAATGGAAGATGGAAGGGAGTGTTGTCCAGGCATACGAACCGATTCGGCGAGTGGATGAATTCCTGCATCGCTTCGATGTCGATGCCGAACGACTCCGCGATCTGATCCTGGATCAGATCCTTGATGTACTCCTTGAGCTCCTCGAGCGCCTCTTCGAACGGCCGGAACGGCAGGCCGATGTAGCTGATGATGTCGTCCACGAAATCCGCGACGTCGCCCAGGATCTCGCGGACTTCTCCTACGAAGTCCGGAAGCCCGATCATGCTGAGCAGGTGGTCGTTGATGAAGGGGTCGACCTCGTGGAGGATCACGTCCAGGGTGCCGACGCCGTCCTCGCAATTACTGCGCAGTAGTGACGCTTCACTGCCCTCGAGGTGGCACTCGTCGTTCTGCAGGTCGCGCCGCGCCTGGGGATCGAAGAAGCCCCTCGAGAACCGGAGTCCAAGCTCGTCCCAGTGCTGCAGCCCGTCGTTGATGTCGTCGATCCAGGCTCCGACGTAGGCATCCAGCACCAGGAGAGCGACCTCCTCGGTGATGTCCACGACCACGGCCAGGAACGCCTCGAACGAATCGACGACGAAATCGAAGCCGAGCTCGAGCAGCGCCGCCGGACAGGCGAAGGTGTCGTGCGCGATGTCACAGGCGTCGGGGCAGAATCCGAAGCAGCACGCGTTGTCGCAGCCGTTCGGCGTGCTGGCGGAGAAGTTGCACGCGCATTCCAGCTGGATCAGATCTTCGATGGTGTCGTTGTACGCATTGATCACGTCCCCGAGCAGATCGGGGTCGTAGTCCACGAAATCCTGAAGGTCGTCGCGCAGCTCGAGGAAGAACCCGAGGATGGGGCCGCGCGCGTCCGAGTAGCTGCCGCGCACCGCGGGAATCGGCGTGAGCGTGGCCGGGTTGATCAGCGTCTCGTACACGAAGCGATGCGGCGAATCGAACGGAATCCCCGGCGAGCTGTCGTCACTGACGTCACCGCCCGGGGCCGGACCGCGCTCGGGGTTGCCGTCCACGCCCGGCGTTCCGTCGGCCATGTAGCGCTCGAGAATCAGATGCCGGATCGCGATGCCGGCCTTGTTCAGGTCGGTCAGCGCATCCGAGATCGCCGGGAACACACCGATCGTATGGGCCGGATCCGATAAATCGTTCACCAGCGTGTGCGCCCACATGTCGCCCGCGGAGTGCGTCAGGTAGCCGTAGGTGAACGCCAGGATCTGGGACTTCTCCTGGGCGGTGTACGAGGCGTCGGCCTGGGCGGCCCAGCCGCTGTTGAAAATGTGGCGCATCCACTGTCCGGTGTGGACGGGATGAATCACCACCTGGCCATAGGTGATGTCGGGGAACCCGTCGGGGCCGACGACACCGGCGTTGTAGAACTGCGGCCAATCTTGAAGTGCTGTGACGACCTCCGCGCGGACGGGATAGCTTCGCCCGTTGATGGTCACATGCCCGTCATCGATCGCGTCTTGCCGCGCGACCGAACCGGCGTAGGTGTGGGCGTTGGGATTCCAAGCAAGACCGGCCCGTGGAGCGATCAGCGCTCCCAGCGCGAGCACGGCGGCGGCGACAATTCCTCTCGTTCTCACGCGAAGAACCCTCCAGGTCCGAGAAAGGCGCGGACCCCGAAGCTTCGGCGCGGCGGTCTTGTCGTGCAGTAAAAGCCCTAAAATGCCACAGATGTGGCAGGACTCGGGCTCGCGTGCGACCAGGCTCGACCGTCGGGCTAGCTCAGGGGTTACCTGCTTCGAGGTGAGCGCCCGAAAACCCTCGCGAACGGCGGAATGCTAGGACTGTGTCAGGTGGCGCGTCAACACAATTCGTCAGACCTCATTCACAAGCCGCGTAACTCACGTCTGTTTCTCAACCTGAAACTCGTACCGAGCAGCACCGGCAGTCCCATCAGGAACACGAGCGCTCCGCCGAGATAGGGGACGTACTGCCTCAGGCGGGCTAGACAGTATGGAACGACCGGCTCGCGGTCGTAGCGTCGTGCCATCTCGCGAGAGAGGCCCGACAGGTGGCGTAGCGCCACGCTCGATCGCGGGTTAACGCCTCGCGGCGTCAGAGCCGCAT
>Ga0137435_1000094_pt1 | contig 36081 bp, 28 predicted proteins | sample EasRivERMGT100_2_FD_104904 | JGI IMG/M metagenome (GOLD analysis project Ga0137435, IMG submission 104904) | Soil microbial communities from meander-bound floodplain in the East River, Colorado, USA - East River MetaG ERMGT100_2 | ecosystem: Environmental > Terrestrial > Soil > Floodplain ... | reverse complement strand
GCTGCAGCGCCGGGTCGGTCGGGGAGGCATGGCCGACGTCTTCTTGGCCCGAGACCAGCTGCTCGATCGCCCGGTCGCGCTCAAGATGCTCTTCCCCGAGTTCGCCCAGGACCCGGCGTTCGTCGAGCGGTTCCGGCGTGAGGCGCAGCTCGCGGCGCGGCTGCGGCATCCCAACATCGTGAGCATCTACGACATTACGGGTCGCGCCGGGCTGACCTGGTATTCGATGGAGTACGTGCCCGGCTCAAATCTCGCGCAGGTCATTCAGCGCCACGGGAACTTCTCCCTGCAACAGACCGAACGGCTGCTGCTCGAGGCGCTCTCGGCGCTCGAACACGCACACAGCGTGGGCTTGATCCACCGCGACTTGAAACCCGAGAACATGCTGATCGAACCCGACGGACGGCTGCGCATCACCGACTTCGGACTCGCGCTGGCGCTGCGCGGCGGCGCCCGGTTCGGCGGCGCCACGTCGCGGAGCGGCACGCCCCAGTTTGCCGCGCCCGAGCAGCTGCTGGGCGAGAAGGTCGACCAGCGGGCGGACCTGTACTCGCTCAGTGCCGTCGCGTACTACAGCCTGCTGGGCCGGCCGCCGTTCAGCGGCAAGACACCCGAGCAAATCCTGGCGCGCCAGACCGTGGATGACGTCCCCGCGCTCGGCACGGAGCGGCGTGACGTGCCGCGCGAGCTCGAGGAGGCGCTGCGGCGCGCGCTCCGCAGCGATCCCGCCGAGCGATTCCATTCGGCCGATGCATTCCGCGCGGCAGTTCGGGGCGCGTTGGGTGGATTTTGGCGCCGGCTGGCGGCCTTGTTCCGACCCGAGCTCGATTAGCGCCAGCGAAAGATCTTCAACGCGATCGCGAAGCTGACAGCCCCCCAGGCCACGACGATAGCGACCGGCGCGCCGAGCGACAGCAAGCCGGCCCCGTCGATCATCACCGCCCGGAGCGAGTCGTTGAGCGCGGTGAGCGGCAGCGCCTTGACGAACGGAATCATCGCATCGGGGAAGCGAGCGTAGGAGAAAAACGTCCCCGACAGAATCCACATCGGCAGCATCACGAGATTCATCAATCCGGACACGCCTTCGATCGTTCTCGCGCGGCTCGCCACCAGCAAGCCGAGCCCCGCGAACGCGAACGCGCCCAGAATCGTGAGGGCGGCCAGCGTGGCGAAGGAGCCGCGGACGGCGACGCCGAACAGCAGCCACCCGAACCCCACGAGCGCCACCACCTCGAGCAGCAGAAACACGAGCCGGGACAAGATGAAGCTCAGGAGGTAGTGACTCCGACGCATCGGGGTGGCCATGTAGCGCTTGAGCAGCTTGCGCTGCCGCGCCTGGACCACCGAGAAGCCGACGCCCCAGATCCCGCTGCCCAGCAGGTTCATGCCGAGCAGGCCTGGAATCAGAAAGTCGATATAGCGCGATCCGGGAGCGACGACGCGGTCGTCCCGCACGGCCACGCGGTCCGACCGTCCCTGCGCCCGCTGCAGCACGTCATCCACTTCGAGGCGCGCGAGCCCGCTTTCGGTTCGCGTCGAGTCGTAGCGATAGACCAGTGGATCGCCGGGCACGACGAGGAGGGCGATGCGCCCGGTGCGGAGCCGCAAGCGCGCGGTCCCGGAATCGAGCACCGCCGCGACGAGGCGCGGCGACGAGTCGAGGGTCGCCGCGAGCGCGCTGTCGCCCGCGCCGGCCGCCACCCCCACCTGCAGCTCGCCTGGTCCCGTGTTGCGGAACGCGAGGCCCAGCGCGAACGCGAGCACGATCGGGAAGCCGAACACCCAGAACACCGCCTCGGGCTCGCGATAGAACTCGCGCATGCGCGACAGCGCCAGCTGAAACATCGGGTGCTCACGTATCACGGAGCTGCCGTCCCGTCAGCGCGACGAACACGTCGTCGAGCGTGGCGTGATGCGTCGTGAGCAGCGACAGCTCGAGCGCGCGCCGCTGCAGCAGCGTCAGCAGCGCGGGCAGCGTGCGGTGCAGCTCCGTGACGGTCAGCGAGAGACCGCCCCCCCCCGCGCCCCCGTCGGCGCCCGGCCGGACGGCGGTCACGCCGCCCAGGGTCCGCAGTGCATCCACCAGATCCGCGGGAACGCCGTCGTTGAGCGCGAACTCGATCACATGCTCCGCGCCCAGCGTCGCGATCAACTCGCGGGGGGTGCCGAGGGCGATGACCTTGCCGTGATCCATGATCGCGACGCGATCACACAACCGCTCGGCTTCCTCCATGTAGTGCGTGGTCAACAACACCGTGCCGCCCGCGGCGCGAAACCGCCGGATGATCTCCCACAACTGGCGCCGCGACTGCGGATCGAGACCGGTGGTGGGCTCGTCGAGAAACAGCAGCTCCGGCTTGCTCACCAGCGCGCACGCGACGGCGAGCCGCTGTTTCTGACCACCGGACAGCGTGACCACGCGCGCGCGGCGCTTTTCTTCCAGCTCGACGAGGGCCAAGACTTCATCGACCGTGTGGGACTGCCGGTAGAACGAGCGGAACAGGGCGAGGGTCTCAGTCACCGTGAGCTTGTCGGCGAGCTGCGTTTCCTGCAGTTGAATGCCGAGGCGCTCGCGCAGCGCGCGTCCCTCGGCCCCGTCACGCCACGGCGTGCCGAGGACCTCGACCGCGCCGCTGTCGGGCGGTGTCAGCCCTTCGAGGATCTCGATGGTGGTCGTCTTGCCCGCGCCGTTGGGACCGAGCAGGCCGAAGCATTCGCCCGCGGGCACGGTCAGATCGAGCCCCGCGACCGCGATGAGGTCCCCAAAGCGCTTAGTGAGCGCGCGACAGCTGATCGCTACGATTGCTTCTTCTCGTCTTTTTCCTTTTCGGGACGCGCCTCGTGCGCCAATCTCAGCGACTGATCGAGCTGCATCGACATGCTGTTCACGCCGTCCGCGAGCGCGCGCACCTTCATGTTGAGTCCCGTCCCCGCCCGGCCCGCCACGATGGCCAGGGAGCCCGCGACGTCCGGCAACGTCCCGAGATTCGCCGTGAGCGCGCGCTGCCGCATGTGCGACAGCTCGCGCGCGATATTCGCGCAGATGCCGTTGATGATCTTGGGGTTAGCGGCGCGGTTGGAATCGAGCTCGGCAACCATCTTCCGGACCTTATCCAGCGTCCGCACGTAGTGCTGCAGCTCCTCGATCCGTTGGATCTGATTCGCGGTTTGTTTCTGGACCACGCGGCTAATTCCTCGGCAGCAGCGCTTCCGTGCGCGCGTGCCCGTCCACCAGCGCCAGCGGCGTGATGCCGAGCAGGACGCTGAGCGTCGGCGCGATGTCCACGGTATTCATGCGGCCCGCGTACGCGCCCCGCCGCACGCCTCGACCCCACAGGATGATCGGCACGTGCGCATCATCGTCGGACGCAACGCCGTGCATGGCGATCGGCAGGTTGGGGATGTCCCAAACGGAGCCGGGCTGCGGCGTGACGGTGAGCACGACACCGGCGTCGGGCGTGAGCAGATGCAGCCAGCGACGCGCGACCGGATCGGAGGCGGTGTCGGCACTCGCCAGATCGGCGGGCTTGATCACCCGGGCCACGCCCTGCACGCGCAGGATGCGCGCGATCGTGGCGTCGAGAATGCTGTCGGTCTTGATGCCGGTCGCGGCGAACCGGCCGTTGTCGCGCAGCAATAGCATGCCGCTGTCGAACTCCAGCCATTGCCGCGGCGCGTCGGCGGTTCCCGCCAGGCGATCCAGGTCGCGATTGAGGCCGGCCACCAGCGTGTCGAGCAGCACGCGGTAGGCCGCGCCGCCGGTCTTCGCGCGCGTCCGCTCGGGCAGCGGCGTGACGCCGTGATCGGCGGTGAGGACGACGACGACATTGTCACGACCCACGCGATCAGTGAGCCGCTTGAGGAACCACCCGAGATAACGGTCCAACCTCAACATCTGGTCATGGACCTCGCGCGAGTCGGGGCCGAATGAATGACCGACCGCATCCATGCTGGACAGACTGACCGCGAGGATATCGGTCCCCCCCCCCCGCCGGCCAAGACGCAGCGCCTCGAACCCCTCGAGCGCAAACAGCAGCGTGAGCGAATCCATCGCCGGGGTGCCCGCCACGGCGGCGGCGGCCCGAACGCTGTCCGCCGGCAGGCGGTGCGGGAACACGATGTCGCGCCCGAGGTTTTCCCACGTCTCGTCGTCCGCTTCCTTGTAGGCGCTGTCGGGCAGCAGCAGCGTCCACACCGTATTCGCCGCCTTGAACGGCAGCCGCCGCGCGTTGAACGCCTGCACCCAGGCCGGCAACGAATCGGAGTAGTAGCGGCTCGTCGTGAAGAGGCCCGACTGGTACCAGTAGACTTGCTCTTTGGCCCTTCCGATGGGCAGAATCGCGCCGCGGTCTTTGCGGCTCACCGAGAGCGCACGCGCGGTGGGATCGGCCGCCTTGAGCCAATCGACCAGTGTCGTGGTCCGAAACCGTCGGGGCGACGCTCCCGGCCCACTCGTCCCCAGCAGCGGGGCGGTCGAGTCCTGGACACCCTCCGAGTTGCGAATGATGCCGGTGTGCGCCGGCCACATTCCCGAGAGCACCGTCGAATGCCCCGGCGCGGTCTCGGTCACGGCGTGGTCCTGATAGCCGTCGGTAAAAAACGCGCCTTCATTGGCAAGCTGTCCCAGACCACCCGTGAGCTGGCTCTTCCAGCGCGTGAAGTAGTCCGGCCGCAGCTGATCGACCGTGATGACGACGACGAGCTTGGGGCGTGGTGGCGGCGACATCGTCAGGAGGGACGCCAGCAGTGCGGCGTAGATGGCGAGATTCATGAGCAGAAAGTAGCGATGTTCAGGTCCCCACCGCCACCTGTGTAGGGCTATCCGCGCGGATCCGCAGCGTCAAATACAGGACGAACACGATGATCGCCGCCGAGATGTAGAACGGCACGTGCTGACCCAGCGTCTCGTACGCGCCACCGGCGTACACGGGCCCCACGATCGCCGCAACGCCGCGATAGGTCTGCTGCACGCCCATGGTCAGCCCGATTTCATCGTGATGGGCTCGATGACTCACGAGCGCCGAGTTGGCGGGGAACAGCAGCGCGGTTCCGAGCGGCATGAGAATCTGGGCCGCGATGAATAGCGGCAGCGACGGCGCCAGCGGTACCAGCACGAATCCCGCGAGCAACAGGACGGTGCCCAGCTGCATCGTTCGCACTTCCCCGAGCTTGGCGTTGAACCAGCCTACCGGCGCCGTGCGCATCAGAACGCCTACCGCGCCGAACACCATGAAGAAGTATCCAATCTGATCCGCGGTGATCCCGAACCGGTCGTGCAGGTACAGCGAGAACACCGGAGGCAGCGCGTTGAAGGCGAGCATCGCCAGCGCATAGATCCAGATGAGCAGCGACACCGGCCGGGTGGGGTCGCTGAGTACGCGCACGGCCGGCTGCACGATGTTCTGCACGGCTTCGCGCATCGTCACCGACCGGCGCGCCGCGCGCTCCTCCGTGCTGGTGCGCGTGACGCCGGCCTGCGCCCAGCGCGACTCGGGCAGCCACTTCCACGCGAAGGCCACGTTGATCAGGACGAGCGCGCTCGCGAACAATCCCGGCGCTGCTTCGCCGAAGCGATGCATGAACGAGCCGATCGCCGGGCCGATGATCACGCCGGCGCTCGTCGCGGCCGAGAGCCATCCCAACGCCTTCGCGCGCTCGCGCGGCAGCATCGTGTCGGCGACGTACGCCTGCACTACGCCGGTGGTCCCGCCGCCCAACCCCTGCACAAAGCGCGAGGCAAACAGCAGCCAGACCGCGTGCGCAAACCCGAAGACGATGTAGGCGATCGCAGAGGCGCCGAGTCCCACGAGCAGCGCCGGCCGGCGGCCGTAGCGGTCGGAGACGTAGCCCCACACCGGGGACGACACGAGCTGCGCGACGGGAAACGACGCGGCCAGCAGCCCCACCGTCGTCGCCGAGGCCCCGAGGTTCTGCGCGTACAGCGGGAGCAGGGGCCAGATGATCATGAGACCCATCATGTCCACGAACGCCACGAGCATCAGCACCGACAGGCGCTTCATCGTCTGGCGCCGATGCCCAGGACCAGCGCGCTGACCAGCATCAGCACGACGCCGAAGGCGGCCGCGACCCCGGTCTCGGAGAGGCGCAGGCTGGACAGGATCTCGATCGACACGGGCCGGGTCTCATACGTGTACAGCACGATCGACGCGACCATGTCCCCCAGGCCGGCGACGAACGCCAGGCTTGCGCCGGCCGCGAGGCCCGGCCGCAGCTGCGGGATCGTCACGCGCGCCAGCGTGCGCCAGCGGCCCGCGCCCAGGCTGGCCGCGGCTTCCTCGAGCGACGGATCGAGCTGGCGATACGACGCGAGAATCCCCCGTCCCGTCAGCGGCAGCGCCCGCACCAGATAGGCGAGTGGAAGAATCACGGCCGTGCCCACCAGCACGAAGCGCAGCTGCAACGGGGCGGTGACGCTGAACGTGATCGCGAGTGCGATCGCGAACACGGTTCCGGGCAGCGCCCACGGCAGCGCCAGCAGCGCCTCGATCGCGCGCCGCAGCGCAACGCGCCGGCGCACGACCAGCCATCCACCCAAGAGCGCGACTGCCACCGCCACCGCCGTGCTCGCTGCGGCCATCCACAGCGAGTTGATCATCGGGCGCAGCCGCTCCGCTTCCGAGAACAAGCGCCCGTAGTTCTGGAAGTTGAGCACCGGAGGGAGGATCTCGGTCGTCCACGCGCCATACGGCACGAGCGACACCAGCAGCAATGTCAGGTGGGGGAGCAGCAGCACGACCGCGAGCCCCCAGCCCGCCGCAGTCGCGAGCAGCCGCACGCCACGCCGGCGGATCGGGCGGGGCCGGGGGGCGATCCCCTTCCCCAGCGCCACCAGGATGTCCTCGCCTTCGGTGCGTCGCAGTAGCAGCAGCCCGACGACCGCGACGACGGCGAGCGCCACCGTTTCGACCATCGCGAGCGGCAGATCGCCGTTCAACTTTGTGGCGACGATCTGCGTGGTCATCACGCGAAAGCCGCCGCCGAAGATGTAGGGCGCGCTGAATGAGCCGAGGGCCGTCATGAACGTCAACATGGCAGCCCCGACGAGCGCCGGACGCAGCAGCGGCACGATCACGCGCCAGAATGTTCCCCGGCGGTCGGCCCCGAGTGCCTGCGCCGCTTCGAGCATCGACACGTCGAGCCTGGCCAGACCCGCGCGGGTGAACAGGTAGAAGTACACGTACATCGAGTAGGCGTGGACGAGCAGGATGGCGCTCGCCCCCTGCAGTCTCCAGGGCGCCTGCTCGAGGCCGAGCGTGGCCTGAAGCGCCCGCGCAATGAATCCGGACTCGCCGTACAGGAAGAGAAACGCGATCACGCCGACCAGCGGTGGCAGCACGACCGGCAGGGCGACCAACGCCCCCAGTGTCTTGCGGCCCGGGAAGTCGAACCACTCGAACAGGAATGCGAGCGGGATGCCAATCGCCCCCGCCAGGACGACGCTCGCGAGGGAGATCCAGAGACTGGCCCACAGCGCCGCCCACTCGCCCGGACGCGTGAAGAACGCGCGCAGGGCGGTCGTATCCGCCGCATCGAGCGCCACGATGAGAATCGGATAGACGACGAGCCAGGCGAGCAGCAGCACGAGACCGGCCGCGGCGAGCTCACTCCCGCGCATGCGCCTCATAACGAAATGGCGCGGGTGGCCTGCACGTGCACGCGCTCGCCCACGCGAGCCGCGGCGGGCTCCGCCAGGACCTCGAACCGGTCCACGCCCGCTGTTTCGCTTTCGACGGTGAAAAACGCGGCGGCGCCGATATAGCGACGCTCGCGCACGATGCCGGGAAGGCCCGTGGGCGCAAAGCGGAGCCGCTCCGGCCGCACGACGACGACGGCGTCCTGCGCCCCGCTACTCCCGCACAGGGCACGCGCGGCGGCACCGCGAAACACGCTGGCGCGGCCGACGAACGTCGCGACGAACAGATTCGCCGGCTTCTCGTACAGCTCCTCGGGCGCGCCCGTCTGCTCGAGCCGTCCCGCGTTGATCACCGCGATGCGATCACCGAGATCGAACGCTTCCTCCTGCTCGTGCGTCACGAACACGGTCGTGATGCCCACGCGCTTGATCACCTGGCGCAGCTCCCGGCGCGTGCGCTCGCGCAGCGACGGATCGAGATTGGACAGCGGCTCGTCGAGCAGCAGCACGCGCGGCTCGGGAGCGAGAGCGCGCGCGAGGGCGACACGCTGCTGCTGCCCGCCGGACAGCTCGTGCACCGTGCGCCGCTCGTAGCCGGCCAGATCCACCAATGCCAGCGCCTCGGAGATCTTCTGCTGTACCCGTCCCTCGTCCCCCTTCCCCCTTCCCCGCAGTCCAAAGCCGACGTTCTCGCCCACGTCGAGATGCGGGAACAGCGCGTAGTGCTGAAACACCATGCCGAACCGGCGCCGCGCAGGCGGGAGTGTCGTCACGTCGTCGTTCGCCACAAGAATGCGGCCGCTGTCCGCCGTTTCGAATCCGGCGAGCAGCCGCAGCATCGTCGTCTTGCCGCTGCCTGACGGGCCGAGCAACGCGAGAATTTCTCCGCGCGCGATGTCGAGCGTGATCGGACCGACGGTCACGGTGTGAGCCCACTGCTTTTTGATCGCCTGGATTTGGAGGAACGCGGTCAACGGCTTCCTCCCGTCCCACGGACATGCTGGTCCCACCAGCGCATCCACTCGGGCCCACGCTCGGCCACGAGGTTCCAGTCCATATCGGCGACGACCATGCGGCGACGCACATCACGCACCCAATCGGGCAGCGAGTCGGCCGCCAGATCGAGCCGCGCCGGGAGGCGGTAGACCTCGCGGGCCGCCGCGAGCTGCATCTCGGGGCTGCCGACGAACTCCACGAACGCGCGGGCCGCGTCGCGATGCTTCGCGCCGCGCACGACGGCGATGCCGTCCTCGATCGCGACGGTCCCGCTGCTGGGGAAGACGTAGCCGATCGGCATGCCGCGGCGGCGGCTGATTAATACATCGGGCAAGTCCCACACGGTGACGAGGGCTTCCTGGCGCGCGATTTTCTCGCTCACGAGCGCCGGGTTCTGCACGTATTCCTTGGCCTGCGCGTCCAGCCGGCGCAGCCAGGCGAATCCCGAGGCGGTATCGCCCGCGAACTTCTGCGAACGCAGCATGATCAGGCCGAACACCGCGCGCATCGTGCCGCTCGCGAGCGGGTCGCGGATGATCAGCTTGCCTCTCCACCTGGGATCGAGCAGGTCGTCCCAGTCCTGCGGGGCGTCGGCCGCGGACACCACTTTCTCGGCGTACAGAAAAACGGCCGGCGTCTCGTACGCCGCGAAATAGCAATCGCCCGCGCCACGCCCCCGCGGCGGGATCGCGTCGGCCCAGGATGGTCGCGCGCAGTCGAGCAGCGAATCACCGGCCGCTTGCGCGAGAATAAGCGAAGGACCGCCAAACCAGATGTCAGCCTGGGGATTGGCGCGCTCGGAGCGCACGCGGTCGTACACGTCCTGCGATCCCATGTCGAGCCAGCGCACGTCGATGTCGGGATGCTCCGCTTCGAAGCGATGCTCGAAGAGCGTGAGCAGATCTCTCCCGTGAGGACTGTAGATGACCAACGGGGTACGGTGATCCCGCGAACATCCAACCAACGACGCGATTAATGCGCCTAGCAAGATCCGGTGTTGTCGCGCGTCGTGCGTCGTGCGTCGGAGACTCGCGCGCACCTCACGCACGACGTACGACGCACGACGTACGGTATCAAGGAACATTGCGGCGCTTGAGTCCGAGAAGATTGACGAACAGCCGATATGCGCCCGGCACGCCCGCAGGCAGCTGCCGGAAGAAGCTCAGTCCCGAATACACGTAGGTGCCTCGGCCCAACGGCGCGATCAACAGGCCCCCGTTCAGCTCGGCAACAGGCGGCCCCGGATCGTGCGTCTCGAGCACCGGCACGTAGGTCGTGTCCCAAGTGCGCGGGAAATACAGGCCGCGCTCCTGAACCCAGCCGCGCCAATCGTCCGCGCCGATGTCGTTGGGATAGTGGAAGACGGGATGCGTCGAGTCGATGAGCGTCACCGGCGCGTTCTCGTCGGTCACGCGATCGTGCGGCCGCGCGAGCGTGAGCGGGTACGGCGCGAATCCGCCGTCGACAAACGGATACTGCTGGTACTGCACGATGATCAGGCCGCCGTTGCGCCCGTATTCGAGCAGCCGGCCGTTGTTCGCGACGAGCGCGGGCTCGGTCTCGTACGCGCGACTGCCGATCACGATGGCATCGTAGCGCGACAGATCGCCGCGGGCGAGCGAGTCGGGGCCAATCAGCTCGAGCGGCACTCCGATTGCCAAGAGTGCTTCGGGGACTCGGTCGGAGGCACCGCGCACGTAACCCACTCGTGACAGGCCTGGCAGCAGCAGATCAGCAATCCGGATCCGTGCAACAGATGATTTCGTAACGGCGCGAGGTCGGACATGTGGGTAGTCGATGATCTCGAGTGCACCCTCCACACGCCGCCCGTCTCGCCCCACGGCGGCCACCACCATCTCGTAAAGGCCGTCTTTCACATCGTCTGGTGGTCTCACGAGCGGAATGACTGAGCTCTTGGTCTCATCTTCTCGAATGAAGGCCAAGCTCTCAGCTGGCACTCCGGACGACCATCCGCGCGGCTGCGTTATCGAGATACGACCAACCGCTGCGCCCCGCGTGCGGTTTGTCACCGTCCCGGTGAATCCCAATCCAATGTGAGTCCCACCTCGCAGAAAGTCCTTGAGTCCGAACAGGCGCTCTTCGGGCTGGACCGTAACGTCGAAGGCTTGGGTGACGAAGATGGGCCGCCGCACTTCCCCGATCGCCTGATCGCGATACCGATACACCACTTCGCGCGTGAGCGTGACCGGCTCACCCGCGATCGCCAGCCGCACGCGCGCCATGACGGGCGGCGGCTCGAACGGCAAGCCGCGCACTTCGGCGGGCGTCGTCGACCAGTCGTAGAGACCGCCTCGGTTCACCAGCGGGCGGCGCAGAAAGTACGGTTGCGTGCGCTCGGCGTCGCGCGCGACGGTGAGAACGAAGCGCCGCGTCTGCAACGCTCCCGGAGCGACGGTGGGCGCGCCAGGCTCGGGCCGCTCGAGTGACCAGCCGGACGGCGCGGCGATCGCGACGCTGTCGACGCGCACGGCGCTGTCGCCCGCATTCCACACGTTGACTTCGATTTGGAGCCGCTCCCCCGGCGTGACGATGCCGTCGTCCGACGTGCCGTCGATCGACACGCCGGCGGCAATCGCGATCGCGCGCTCCAGCAGCGACCGTTGCTCGGCGTCCGCGCTCCCCAGCGATCGGAGCGCGCGGATGAGGAACGGAAGCGTCGCCGCGGGGCGCCACGGCGTGAGCGCGGCGCGCGCGGAATCGATCAGCGCGGCATATCCCGGCATGCGCAGCGTTGTGTCCACTCCGGCGAACATCGATGTCTCGGGGGTCTGCGGTGTTTTCGTGGCGACCAACGCGACGCGCGCCGTGGCGGGGCCGGGCCGCTGCAGCTGCCCCATGTCCTGGGAGCGATGCCGGCTCCGGCTCGCCATTGCAAGCTGGTAATAGGACTGACCGAGGACGGGATCGAGCGTGCCGACCGGCAGTGTGACCGTCGTTGCGGCCGTATCGAAGCGGGTCGAGCGGTAGAACTTTACCGGTCCGCCGCTAGAGTCGCGCAGGAGGTCAAACGCCTGGCGGGCGATCATCGCAGAGACTTGATGCTGTCCGTGGCCGTCGGCCGGCGTTCCCGAGAAGACGGCGATGATGACCTGCGGCCGGAATCGCCGGATGACGTCCACGACGTCCTTGAGGATCGAATCGCGCGGCCAGAACCGGAACGTTTCCTCGGCGGACTTGGAAAACCCGAAGTCGTATGCCCGGGTGAAGAACTGCCGCGCGCCATCCAGCTCACGCGCCGCGAGCAGCTCTTCGGTACGAATGATCCCCAGCTTGGGACCGAGCTCGGGCCCGATCAGGTTCTGACCCCCTTCGCCGCGTGTGAGCGAGAGATAGGCGGCTTGGGCGCCCCAGCCGCGCGACAGCAGCACGAGCAGCTGCGTGTCCTCGTCGTCGGGGTGCGCACCGACCATCAGGACGCGCTTGTTGCTGCCGAGCTGGCGCAGGGTGCTCGCCAATGCCGCGACGCCGCCGGTGCCGGCCGGCGCCAGCTGCGCCATGCCGGCGCCCGCGGCGCCGATACTAAGGACGAAGGTGAGTCCGAGTCGTCTCACTATTGAGTAAGGTAAACCGTGCCGCCCTTCATAACGAACTTGACGCGTTGCAGTTCCGTGATGTCGCGCGTCGGATCGCCCGCGACGGCCACGATGTCCGCGTACAGTCCGGGCGCGATCGCGCCGATGTTTTGCTCCTGGCCGAGGAGCGCGGCGGCCACGGATGTCCCCGATTGAATCGCCTGCATCGGGGTCATCCCGTACTGCACGTAGTACTCGAACTCCTTCGCCTGATTGATCTCCGTCCACGGGAAGCCGCCGACGTCGGTCCCGAGCGCGATCTTGACGCCCTTCCGGACCGCGCGCCCGAACGCGCGCCGCTCGAGCGCGACCAGCGCCGGCCAGACGCCGCCGCGCGGCATCACGTGCACGCCGACCGTGACGGTCGGCACCCAGTACACGTTGGTCCGCACCATCACGTCCATCAGCGAATCGGTCAGCCCGTCGCCGTGCTCGATCGAATTGACGCCGGCCCGCAGCGCGGCGGCGATACCGTCCGAGCCGATCGCGTGCGCGGCCACCATGCGCCCGAGCCGGTGCGTCTCGTCCACGATCGCCTTCGCTTCGGCGTCGGTGAAGTTCACCCAGCTGCGCAGCACGCTGTCCGGGGTGAAGTAGTAGCGGCGGTCGCTGTAGTATTTGATCCAGTCGGCGCCGTGCTGCACCTGCTCGCGCACCGCGAGTCGCGCGTTGTCCGCCCCATCGACGATCTGTACCCCCTTGGTCAGCTCGATTTCCCAATTGGGCGTGTTGATCGGATACATCCCGGTCGGCGCCATCGCGCGTGTCGACGCGAAGATGCGCGGCCCCGGCACTTCGCCGCGATTCACCGCCAGCTTCACGTCGACGTCCGCGTACATCGCCCCCTCGGTCTCCACGTCACGGATGGCGGTGAAGCCGTGATCGAGCGACAGTCGCGCGTTGCGGGCCGCTAGAATGGCGCGATACGGGATCGACTGCTTGAGGACCTGATCCTCGTACTCCTGGGACGTGATGTCACCCTGGAGCAGCAGGTGCGTATGCGTGTCGATGAGCCCGGGCAGCACCGTCATCTGGGACAGGTCGATCACGCGGGCATTCGGCGCCTGGCCCTGCACCTGCGCGACCGGGCCGACGGCCTTGATCCGCTCCCCTTCCACCAGAATGCCGACGTTGGTTTGCACCTGCTGCGATCGGCCGTCGACCAGGCGTCCCGCCTTGATCAGCGTTTGCCGGGGCGGCGTCGCGGCCTGCCCCAGGACGGCGGTGGACGTCGCGATGAGCAGCGGAACGAATCTGAGCGCGCGCACAAGTTCTCCAAAAGGAAAACGGGACGGGAGAACTTACTCCCGTCCCGGCACTCTCACTACGTTCCCCCCCCTCTCCGTTCGGAGCGGGGGCCAGGGGGTGAGGCTAGTCGCGTGAGGCGAGTGGCTTGCCGTCCGCGTCCAGGAATCTGATTTCACCCCAACCGAGCTCGCGAATCCCGGCTTCGATCTTGGACCGATCTCCCACGACCACCCACACCAGGTGATCGGGACGCACGGTTTCCTGCGCCGCCGCCGTGGCATCCGGAATCGTCGAACTCCGCACGCGCTGGGCGTAGGTCTCGAAGTAGCGGTCCTCCAGCCCGTACGTCACCATCTGCTCGAGCGACCCCTGCACCGCGCCCATCGTCTCCCAGTTGCCGGGCAACGTGAGCGTGAGATTCGCCTGCGCCTTCGACAGCTCGTCGGCCGTGACGGGCCGCGGGCCCAGAATGCCGCGTAGCTCGCGATCGACCTCGATCATCGATTCCTTGGTCTTGTCGGTCTGCACCGGCGCGTAGGCGATGAACGGCCGCTGGCCGCGCGCATCCCAGATCAGCGTGAACGCGCCATACGACCAGTGCTTGTTCTCACGCAGGTTCATGTTCACGCGCGAGGTGAACTGCCCGCCCAGCAGCGAGGTCATCGCCTCGATCGCGTATTCCTTCGCGTTCGCTTTCGGCGCCGCGAGATTCGCCGCCAGAATCGTGGACTGCTCCGAGCCCGGCCGGTCCAGGATGTAGATCAGGGGCCGCGGCTGATCGGCGACGGTGCCGATGTTCTTCTGTGGCACGTCGCCGCGCTGCCAGCGGCCGAACACGCGCTCGAGCTTCGGCTGAATCTGGGCCAGCGTCACGTCACCCACGATCACGAGCGTCGCGTTGTTCGGCTTGAACCAGGTGCGATGGAAGCGCGCGAGGTCCTCGCGGGTCATCTGCGACACCGACTGCTCCGTTCCGGATCCGGTGAGCGGATTGCCATAGGCGTGATTCGCGCCGTACAACAGCTGCGGGAACACCCGCAGCGCCATCTGCACCGGCTGGACCTTCTCGCGCTGAATGCGCGCGAGCCGTTGCCGCTGCTGGCGCTGGAAGTCGGCCTGCGGGAACGACGGGTTGAGGATCACGTCGGCGAAGATGTCGAGCGCCGGGTCGAGCTTGTCCTTGATCGCCGACAGCGAGACCCGCGACACGTCGAGTTGTGAGCTCGTACCGAGCTGCGCGCCGAGCTGCAGCAGCGTATCGCTGATCTGCAGCGCGTTCAGTCGCGTCGTGCCCTCGTCCATCATGTCGACCGCGAGGCTCGCCGTGCCGGGCGCGGCGAACTGATCGGCGGCGTATCCCGCATCGACCAGCAGCGTCATGTTCACCTGCGGAATCGAGTGCCGCTCCGCCAGCACGACCTTGAGGCCGTTCGACAGGGTGGCGCGCGCGATGGCCGGGAACCGTGCCTCGGGTGGCGTACCGGGCGCGGGGACTTTGGAGCGATCCGCACCGCTCGCCGTGGTCCCGAACTCGGGGTACGGATGCACCTCGAGCACCCACTGCCCGTCGTTCAGCCACCGCGCCGCGGTCGAGCGCAGGTCTGCGGCGGTGGCGGCCGCGATGCGGCGCTGGGTCACGAGGTAGTGATCCGCGTTGCCCCGGAAGACTTCGTTGCGCGCCAGCACATCCGACTTGCCGCCGAACCCGCCGATCCGCTCGATGCCGCGAACGAAACTGGCGCGCGCCTGCGTCTTGATGCGGCGCAGCTCGCTCGCCGTCGGGCCGGACTGAATGAACCGCGCCAACTCTTCATCGATGGCGCGCTCTACGCGCGCCAGGTCGCCGCCCGGTCGCGCGGTCGCGCGAATCACCAGCTGCCCGCCGATCTCGCGCAGGTCAACGTAGGCGATGACGTCCGTCGCGATCTGCTCGTCGTACACGAGCCGCTTGTACAGGCGCGACGACTTCCCTTGCGTCAACACGTCCGTCGCGAGATCGAGATAGTCGGCGTCGGCCGATCCGTACTCGGGGATGTTCCACTCTTTGTAGATGCGGGCCTGCGGCACGCGATCCTGCATCACCTGCCGGTGCGTGCCGGTGCGCCGCGCGATCCAGGTGTCCTGCTTCGCGCGGCGCACCGGCAATGTCGCCGAAGTACTGCTCGACCTTCTGGCGCGCGACCTCGGGCGTGATGTCGCCCGCGAGCACGATCACGGCGTTGTTCGGGCCGTAGTAGGTCCGGAACCACTCCTTCACGTCGTCGAGCTTCGCGGCGTCGAGATCCTCCATCGACCCGATGACCGACCAAGAGTACGGATGGCCGGCGGGGTACGTCCCTTCGGTCATGAGCAGGTCGACTTTGCCGTACGGCTCGTTCTCGCCCTGGCGCTTTTCGTTCTGCACCACGCCGCGCTGCTCGTCGAGCTTCGCCTGATCGATCGCCCCGAGCAGGTGGCCCATGCGATCCGACTCCATCCACAGGACGACGTCGAGCGCGCTGGTGGGGACGTTCTGGAAATAGTTGGTGCGGTCTTCGTTGGTGGTACCGTTGAGGTCGGTGGCGCCGAGCGGCTCGAGTGCCTGGAAGTAATCGGTGTTGTAGTGCTCGCTGCCGTTGAACATCAGGTGCTCGAACAGGTGCGCGAAGCCGGTGCGGCCCGGACGCTCGTTCTTGGAACCCACGTGGTACCAGATGTTCACGGCGACGATGGGCGCCTTGTGATCTTCATGCACGAGCAGCGTCAGGCCGTTTTTCAAAACGAACCGCTGGTACGGGATCGTAATGGGCGCCGGCGCGGGGGCGCGGGACGCGGCAGGGGCCGGGGATTGCTGCGCCGCGGACGGCACGGCACCGAGCGCCCCGAGTGCCAGGGTGACAAACGCTATGCGGGACATGAGCATCTCCTCATGAAGGCTGACGGCGGGCTGAACGCGTGGAAGAAACTGCGGTCTGAATCCGGTCGCAAGTGTTACATTTAGGGGAAGATGGCTACTGTCCTCGAGCCGAAACGCAGAGTCAGCGCAGACGAAGCGCGCGACGTCGCTGAGGCGGCCCGCGAGCAGGAATGGGCGGCGCCCAGCTTCGTGCGCGACCTGTTCCTCGGCAAGCTGCGGATGGACCTGATCCATCCCTATCCTGTACAGGATCCTGACGAAGTCGCCCGCGCGAAACCGTTCCTCGACAAGCTCGAGCGCTTCCTGCGCGAGGACGTGGACTCCGACCGGATCGACCGCGAAGGCGAGATTCCGGACGAGGTCATCGAGGGACTGCGCAAGCTCGGCGCGTTCGGCATCAAGATTCCACGCGAGTACGGCGGGCTCGGCCTGTCCCAGCTGTCGTACATGAAGGCGATCGAGCTCGTCTCGTCGGTCGACGGCTCCCTCACCGCCCTGCTCTCGGCGCATCAGTCGATCGGCGTGCCCCAGCCGCTGAAGATGTTCGGGACCGAGGCGCAGAAGAAGAAGTATTTCCCCCGTCTCGCCCAAGGCGCGATCTCGGCGTTCGCGCTCACCGAAGACAGCGTCGGCTCCGATCCCGCCGCGATGGAAACCAACGCCATCCTCGACGACGACACCTGGATCCTGAACGGCGAAAAGCTGTGGTGCACCAACGGCACGAAAGCCGAGCTGCTCGTCGTGATGGCGCGGACGCCGTCGAAAATGGTCAATGGGAAAGAAAAGAAGCAGATCACCGCGTTCATCGTGGAAACTGACTGGCCGGGCGTGGAAGTCGTGCACCGCTGCCACTTCATGGGCCTGAAGGCGCTCTACAACGGCGTGATGCGCTTCACCAACGTCCGCGTCCCGAAGGAGAACGTGCTCTGGGGCGAGGGCAAAGGGCTCAAACTCGCCCTGATCACGCTGAACACGGGCCGGCTCACACTGCCGATTTCGTCGGTCGCCGCCGGGAAGCGCTGTCTGGAGATCTCGCGCCGCTGGGCGGCCGAGCGCGTGCAATGGGGCCATCCGATCGGCCAGCACGACGCCATCGCACAGAAACTCGGCTCGATGGCCGCGAACACGCTGGCGATGGAAGCGGTCGCCGAGCTGTGCGGCGCCATGGCCGAGCGCGGCGGCTACGACATCCGGCTCGAGGCGGCGATCGCCAAGCTCTACAACTCCGAGGCCGGCTGGCAGATCATCGACGACACGCTGCAGATCCGCGGCGGGCGCGGCTACGAGACGGCCGACTCGCTGCGCGCGCGCGGCGAAGCGCCGGTGCCGGTCGAGCGCATCATGCGCGACTTCCGGATCAACCTGATTTTCGAGGGCTCCTCGGAGATCATGCATCTCTTCATCGCGCGCGAAGCGGTGGACAAGCATCTGCAGGTGGCCGGCGATGTCGTCATGCCGGGCAAGACCGCGCGCGCGCGCCTCGCCGGCCTGGTGCGCTCAGCCGCGTTCTACGGCTGGTGGTATCCGACGCGCTGGCTCGGTTGGGGGCGCTGGCCGCGCTACGCCGAGTTCGGGAAGCTCGCGCCGCACGTGCGCCTCGTCGAGCGCAGCGCGCGCAAGCTCGCGCGCAGCGTGTTCCATTCCATGGTGCGCTTCGGGCCCAAGCTCGAGCAGCGCCAGTCGGTGTTGTTCCGGCTCGTGGATGTCGCGGCGGAGCTGTTTGCGATGGCGGCGACGTGCTCGCGCGCGCAGGGGATCTACCAGCGCGACCCCACGGCCGGCGCGCGCGCCGTGAAGCTCGCCGACCTGTTCTGCCGGCAGGCACGCCGCCGTGTCCGCTCGAAGTTCAACGGCCTCCGACGGAATGAGGACGTGCCGACGTACAAGTTCGCGCAGGAGATTCTGGCCGGCGAACACCGCTGGCTGGAGCGAGAGATCGTCGAGCTGTCTGAATAGGTTGACGGTTTCCAACTTTCTCACGCCGCTTGATGAGCAATCATGATGCTCTTCAAGCGTTCTGGTGCTTCGGCCCCACCGCCGTCGCCGTACGGGGACGGATGTCCTTCGGCCTCCATCACGACACTCGGACAGACCAGCTGATACTGGCGCGCGCGGATGCGGTCGGCGGCCGGCTGCGTCGCCACGGGCGTGGCGATCACCACTTCGCGCGCCCCGAGCGCCTCGACGGCCTTCGCAGCCGCCAGCGCCTTCCAGGGGTACACGATCTGTCCGTCCACGATCACGCCGGTGCGCCCGGCGACCTTCTTGACCGGCCGCTGCGTGCGGTACAGCACCAGATCCTGTTTGACCCGCGCGCGGGACTCGTCGATCGCCGCCTGGAGCTTCTCGAGCAGGTTCATCCCCGGCTGAAAATCGGGGTCCATCTCCGCCGGGACCGATTCGGCCATCGCCCCGATCGGTGCGAGATTGGCGCCCAGCTTGATGAAGGACGCGACAATCACGTCGAACTGCGCACCCATCGCCTGGGCGGCGTGCGCGGCGATCTCGACGCCATCGGGCGTAATCCCCAGCAGGAGACAGGCTTGGTACCCGCGGGACGCGAGCTGCTGCCCCAAGAGCGCACCGGCGCTCGAGCGCGTTGGGTAAAGACTGGGACGGGGCTGAGCCACGGTGCCAAGATAAGGCTTTGGAGCAACACGCAATAGCCGATGCGCCGATACCCGATCGCCGATAGCCAGTTATCTTTTCGCCCACCCAATCCAGGGACCCGGTAGTGTCGAAGGAAACGCTCTCCGTCGTCGATAACCGCACCGGCAAGAGCTACGAGCTGCCGATTCAGGACGGGACGATCCGCGCCGCCGATCTGCGACAGATCAAGGCGTCGGAGAACGATTTCGGCCTGATGAGCTACGACCCCGCCTTCATGAACACGGCGGCGTGTCGCAGCGCCATCACATATATCGACGGCGACCAGGGCATCCTGCGCTATCGCGGCTATCCGATCGAGCAGCTCGCGGAGCAGAGCACGTTCCTCGAGACGGCCTACCTGCTGCTCCACGGCGAGCTGCCCACGGCCGCGGAGCTCGATGCGTGGGTGTACCAGGTCACGCACCACACGATCATCCACGAGAACATCAAGAAGTTCATCGACGGCTTTCACCACGACGCGCACCCGATGGGAATGTTCGTCAGCGCCGTGGCGGCGCTCTCGACGTTTTACCCCGGAGCCAAGCGGATCTTCGAGGAGCAGGGACGCAACAATCAGATCGTCCGCCTGATCGCCAAGACGCCGACGCTGGCGGCGTTCGCGCATCGACACTCGGTGGGCATGCCGTTCGCCTATCCGGACAACGATCTGAGCTATACCGGCAACTTCCTGAACATGATGTTCAAGACGACCGAGGTGAAATACAACCCGCATCCGGTGCTCGAGCGCGCCCTCGACGTGCTGTTCATTCTGCACGCCGACCACGAGCAGAACTGCTCGACCAGCGCGATGCGGAACATCGGATCCTCACACCCCGATCCCTATTCGTGCATGGCGGGGGCGGCGGCGGCGCTGTACGGGCCGCTGCACGGGGGGGCGAACGAAGAGGTGCTGCGGATGCTGCGCGAGATCGGCTCGGTGGACGCGATCCCCGCGTACATCCAGCGGGTCAAGAAGGGCGAGGTCCGCCTGATGGGCTTCGGCCACCGGATCTACAAGAACTTCGACCCGCGCGCGAAGATCATCAAACAGATCGCCGAACAGGTGTTCGACGTGACGGGAAAGAACCCGCTCATCGATATCGCCGTGGAGCTCGAGCGGATCGCGCTGCAGGAGGAGTACTTCGTCACGCGCAAGCTCTACCCCAACGTCGATTTCTATTCCGGGATCATCTACGAAGCGATGAAATTCCCCGTGGACATTTTCCCGGTGCTGTTCGCCATCGGACGCACGCCGGGCTGGCTCGCGCAGTGGCAGGAGATGTTGCTCGACAAGGAGCAGAAGATCGCCCGGCCGCGCCAGGTGTACATCGGCCCGGACACGCGGGATTATGTCCCTATCGAGAAACGAACCTGAGGTCCCCTATGCCCACGTACATCCTGCTGTCGAATTTGACGGACGAAGGCGCCAAGTCGCTGAAGGCGAATCCGAAACGGTTGCAGGAAGTGAACAAGGAGATCGAGCGGTACGGGGCCAAAGTCACGTCGCAGTACGCGGTGCTCGGCCCCTACGACTTCGTCAGCATCGTCGAGTGCCCGGATAACGAGACGATCGCGCGGGTCTCGGTCGAGCTGGCGTCGCGCGGCAGCATCCGGCTGCTGACGCTGGCGGCGACGCCCGTGGCGAACTTTATCAGGACGCTTAAAACCAAAGACTAGGCGGTATGAGGCGTAGGAGGCGGTACCGCCCTCTACCGCCCGATTTGCTCCTACCGCCTCTTTAGACCCCTGCGCGGCCTCAACGACCGCTCCGGCCGCGGCGCCTCGGCGATGGCCAGCCGCGGCTGCAACGGCGGGACCGAGGGCTCAAACCCCGGAATCACTTCCCGCGGGAAATTCTGCCCAATCAGCCGCTCGACGTCGGCCATCAACAGCCATTCATCGGGCGAGATCAGGGTGAGCGCGAGCCCGCGCGCGCCCGCCCGGGCCGTGCGTCCCACGCGATGCACGTACACCTCGGGGTCCGTCGGCACGTCGAAGTTCACCACCATCCGGATGCCGTCGACGTCGATGCCGCGCGCGGCGATATCCGTCGCGACCAGGATCTCGGCCGAGCCGTCGCGGAACTGATTCAACGTCCGGGTGCGCTGGCTCTGCGCTTTGTCGCCGTGGAGCGCGTTCGCCGCGATGCCTTCGCGCTTCAGGAACGTGACCAGCTTGTCCGCGCCGTACTTGGTGCGGGTGAAGATCAGCGTCTGCCCGGCGGGCTTCGCCTTGAGAATCGCGCCGATCGCGCCGCGCTTCTGCAGCTTGTCGACGGCGATGATCACGTGCTCGATGCCCTCGGCGGCCTGCGCGCGCCGGCCGATCTCGACCGAGGCGTGCCCATTGAGCGCGCGCCGCGCGAGCGCGTCCACTTCGGGCGATATCGTCGCCGAAAAGAGCATCGTCTGCCGCTCCTCGGGTAACGCGTTCAAGATGCGGCGCACGTCGGGCGCGAACCCCATGTCGAGCATGCGGTCCGCCTCGTCGAGCACCAGCACCTCGAGCTGCGCGAAGTCTACGTGCCCGCGTTCCATGTGATCGAGCAAACGGCCCGGCGTGGCGACGACAATGTCGGCGCCGTGTTTCAAGGCGCGGGTCTGCGGCTCCATCCCGACGCCGCCGTACACGGCCGCGCCCTTGAGATGGGTGTGCCGCCCATACGCCTTGATGCTGGTGGCGACCTGCTCCGCCAGCTCGCGCGTGGGGACGAGGATCAGCGCGCGTAAAACGCCGCGCTTCCCGTCCGAGAGACGCTGCAAGATGGGGAGCACGAATGCGGCGGTCTTGCCGGTGCCGGTTTGCGCGGAGCCGATCAAATCGCGGCCCGCGAGTGCCAGGGGAATCGCTTCCAGCTGGATGGGAGTGGGTTGCGCGTAGCCTTCATCGGCGACCGCGCGAACGAGTTCGGGCGCTAGGCCCAGTGCTGCAAATGGCATACTACTCCTAGGTACACACACACTCGCTGCGAGAGGACCCAATGTCTTCTCGACGTCAGCGACGCTTCAGTTTTGAACCTGGGGATGAAACCGTGCGTGTGTTCAGCGACGGAGTCCCTGAGCGGGACTATCCGGAGGGATGCCAGCTCTTGGTTCTATGCGACGGGAAAGCTAACTAGGAACGCCCCGAAAACATAGGCCCTGCAACGACTAGGCCACAGACGCACCGCGGTAAACGGTCTTGAGTCAACGGGTTGTCCTGTCGCTGACTCCTGAAAACCGCTGCGCGTCTGAATCCCAGTCTTTGCCGGTCCTAGTGCAAAGTGTCAGCCGTCTTTGGTTCGCTGCCCCACCACCACATCCTCGGCAACTGCCGCTGACGGGGATAGATCTCGTTGAGCGTTTCGCCCTCGTACAACCGCCCGTTCTTCATCACGTACCGCACGCTGTTCGTGTTGTGGATGTCCTCGAGCGGATTCGCATCCAGCACGATCAGGTCCGCGAGCTTGCCCGGCTCGAGCGAGCCGAGATCCTGCTCCATCCCGATCGCGTTCGCGCCGTGAATCGTGGCGACGCGCAGCACATCGAGCGGCTTCATCCCGCCCGCCGCCATCGCCCACAGCTCCCAGTGATCGCCCAGGCCATCCATTTGGCCGTGGCCCCCTAACCCGACATGACCGCCCGCCTTGACAATCTCGTTCGCCGCGGCGGCGATCCGCGGGAACACATACTGGTTTTCCCGGAACCAGGGCCGGCGCTCGGCACGCTGGTCGATTTCGTCGTGCGGCATGAAGCGCTTGACCTTCGCATTGTCGTGAATGTCGAAGCGCTCGTAGAAGAAGTTCTCGCTCCACGGACCGCCATACGACACGAGCAGCGTCGGTGTGTATGTGATGCCCGACTGCGCAATCAGCTGCACGGCATCCTTATACAGCGGCATGATGGGATAGCTGTGCTCCGATCCCGGATAGCCATCGGTCACCGCCGTGAGATTCATCTTGAAGTCGAGCCCACCCTCGATCGTGGGCATCAGCCCCAGCTCCTTCGCCGCCATGATCACCCACTGGCGCTGCTTGCGGTTGCCCGTCATGTACATCTTGATCGTGTTGATCCCGTAAAACTCGCTGTAGCGGCGCAGCGCCTGGCGCGCGTCCTCGAGACTCTTGAAGTCCTCGTCCCAGAACACTCCCGGTCCCGTGTGGTAGATGCGCGGGCCGAGGATTTCTCCCGTCTCCACCAAGTCGGCATACGTCAGGACGTCGGTCGTCGCGGTCTGGGGATCGCGCGTGGTCGTCACCCCCCACGCGAGATTGGCGAGGTACTTCCAGACTTGCGTCTCGTGAATGCCCCACGTGGGCCAGGGGTGCGCGTGCACGTCGACGAAGCCCGGCACGATGGTTTTGCCGGAGACGTCGATAATGCGCGCACCGGCGGGGTTCGATCCACGCGCGCCTACCGAGGCGATGCGATTGTTCGTGACGACGACGTCACCGTTCTCGATGACTTCGTCCCCTTTCATCGAGATGACGCGCGCGCCGCGCAGCACCACGGTGCCCTGCGGGACATCGCGCGGCACCCGGATCGCGACGTCGACCCGCTGCGGCTCGTAGGCCGGCTGCTTCGCGAGCGAATCGGACCGGGCCCGGAGCCGTTTTTGCACCGAATCGGCGAGCGCCTTGAACGCATCGGTTTTGAGTGAATCGCCGCGAATCGAATCGGTGCGCTGCTTGACCTTGTCCATCGAGTCGGCCACCGCCGGATCCCAGCGCAGGAACGAGCGGCCGATGGACCAGTACGCCTGGCGTCCGCTGGACGTCCAGCCGATGAAATCACCGCCCACCATGGTCAACCGCTTGGTGGGGAACGCCGACGAGGTTGGATCGGAGACATTCACGGTCGGTGTTTCGCCGCCGATGAACGGCAGGGTGACGCTGTAGACGTAGTTCCCGACCTGGGCGAGCACGCGGTCGGAATCGGGATGGATGATGATCTCACCCGCGGGATCCGGTTGTGCGCCGGGCCCGGGATAGGTGTAGCCCGTGACGCGGATGTGCGCCCGGCGGTCTGTGCCGTCGTAGCGCATCGACACCAAGCCTTCCGGTCCCTCATAGATGTACACGCGGTTCGGATCGCGGCTGAAATGCGGCCGGCCCCACGCGTTGATCGGCGAGATGCGCGTGAGCGCGCCCCCGGCCGCCGGCACCCACGCGATCTCGTAGCCGGGGGCGAAATGCTCCTGCGTCCTCGGCGCGCGTGGGCCCTTCACGACGACGATGCGCGCGCCGTCCGGCGACCAGACGGGGGTATCGTAAAACGCGCTGTCGGTCGAGAGCCGCACCGCCCGGCTGCGACCGTCCGCCTTGATCTTGTTCAGCGTCCCGCCTTGATCCGTCCACGTGACGTACGCAAGCCATTGCCCGTCGGGCGACCACGCCGGGACTTGCTCCTTTACCGTGTCGCTGGTCAGACGGCGCGGCGTCCCGTTCGGTAGGTCCATCACGTATAGCCGGTCGAGCGCGCTGAACGCCATACGCCGCCCATCCGGAGACGGGGAGGCGTTGCGGATCTGGCGCACGAGCACCTGTCCCGTGTCCACGCGAATCGGGAGGTGCACCATCGGACCCAGCTGCTGGTCCACTTTGGCGGTGAATGGAATCTCGGTGACCTGCCCCGACGGCACGACGACGCGATGGATCTTGCCGCCGAACGACACGATGATCGCCTGATTGTCGGGCGTGAACGTATATCCGGGATACAGGTCGCGCGTAAAGCGGGATTCCTGATCGTCGCGCGTCACCGGATAGACGAGCCACTTCTCGTCACCACTCGCGAGATCGCGCAACCGCAGGCCGGTCTCGGCATCGAAGCGCGTGGCGTAGACGAGCCACTTGCCGTCCGACGAAAGCGCGGGCCGCATCCCGCTGCCGTACATGTCAGTCTGCGCGAACAGCCGCCCGTTTTGCCGGTCGTAGATCGCGAGCTGCCACAGCGGATACTGGAGGTTGTAGCCGAACCCGCCGCGGTGACGGGACACCCAGATGTAGCGCGGATCCTTCCCGAATGCCGCGCCCAGCGTATTCATCGGCGGCGGCAGGTTCGGGCCGGCCTGCACGCGCAGCATCGCCGCCCCCGAGCCGCCGTCCTTGTGAATGAGCCACAGCTCGTACACGCTGCCCAGCACGCCGCTCGTCCGCGAGACGACGATGTAGTTGCCGTCGGGCGTCCACTCGGGCGAGGCGTACAGGTTGTTCGTACCCTTCGTCAGCGCTTTGCTGTGCGACCCATCGGGATCCATCAGCCAGACGTTCTCCGCGCCGCTGCGATCGGTGAGAAACACGATGCGCTTTCCGTCGGGCGACCAGCGGGGCTGGGAATCGAACGCGGGACCCGAGGTTATGCGCGTCGCGGTTCCACCCGTGCTCGGCAGCGTGTAGATGTCGCCCAGCAGCTCGAACACGATCGTCTTGCCATCAGGCGAAACGTCGAGCGAGATCCATGTCCCCTCCGACGCATCGAAGCTGACAGTCCGCGTCGTGCCGAGCGGCAACGAGTCGAGCTTGACCTTGGTGGTATCGCGCTTGGTGGTGTCCTGCGGCGGCGGCGGAGGCTGTTGAGCCGTCAACAGCACTGCGACAAGCAGGGAAAGCATGGAGGGGCTCCGGATGTGGAAACGACGGCGTGATGGAACGCTGGGAAATTATAGGCGACGGTAAGGGACGGTAAGAGACGGTAAAAAAATGTAGGGGCGCAGCATGCTGCGCCCCTACATGATTTCGATCGTCCTGACCGTCCCTTAACGTCAGATACTCAACGCGCGCACCTGTCTCGGAGCGGGATCCTGCGACCGCAGCACGATCCGCATCGCGTTCGTGTCGAGCTCGATATCCCAGCCGGCGATCCGAGGCCGCACGAACTCCGCGCTGTCATCCGGCGTGAGCCCTTCCGGCGTGGCATCGAGGAATTCCATCAACTTCATGCGCCACTCGAGATAGCTGCACCCTTCGCGGCTCGCCGCAATGCGGATACCCACATCGTCATCGAGCTGCCGGCGCACAAACCCCTGCGCCACCTCGAGCAGCCGGCCCACGATGACGCGCTCCAGCATGACACCGTCCTTGCGGCTCAGACGACGAGCTAGGGCGCGGCCGTGTGCAGGGTCCAGGCACAGCGCCAGGAACTGCTGCCGGACGTCCGGATGAGGCCGGCGCTTGCTCTTGGTCTCACCGTCCCGTTCCGCCTTGGCACAGGTCGGGAGGTCGTTCCGGTGCAGCTTGAGGAACTTGGTCATCGGAGCGTAGACGTCCATGCGGCCCGGGGCCGGGGGACGCCGCCGTCCGGCGACGAGGTCAGAGATGTAGATCTCAGACACCTGAACCGCTTCCGCCAACTCGCGAGGGCTGCGCTTCAACTCCCGCAGCCGGCGCCGGACCAGTTCTCCGACTTTGACGGGGCGCTTCAGAGGGAGGGCTGCCGCCATGTAGACTCCTTTTTGGGCTATTTTGTGAGGTCGGGCAATATCGCTAAATGCAGGTCAAAACGGTAGTTCTGGACCCCCAAATCGTCATGTTTCCAGTCACCAGGGTCCGCGAGCCCTTGCGCGGCCCAATTCCTGGTGATACAGTTGTATCATCCTATGGATTCGCTTGTAGCCAGACTCACCAGGATCTTCGCCGGGCGCGCGGAGGCACGGCAGCGCTCGCGCCCCGGCCCTCGGGTTTTGCCGGCCTACGCAGCGCTCGCACGATATCAGACCAACGGCACCGACCTCGAAACACGCCTACGGCTGCTCGTCACCCAACTCGCCGCCGAACGAAGCCGTTGTCGTTGGTGCATCGAGCGCGGCCGGCACGTGTGGCGCGAGGGGCAATTCCCCATCGACGCCCTGCGAGCGTTGCTGCGCTACGAGACCAGCGCGCTGTTCTCCAATCGCGAACGAGCCGCCCTGCGATTCACCGACGCGGTGACGCGCTATAGCGAGGCGCGCGGTGGCATGCCGCTCGAGGCGCTCACACGCGCACGCCAGTATCTCAGCGAGCCGGAAATCGCGGCCGTGACGGCAGCGGCCGCGAGCCAGCACTTCTTCAATCCCATCACCGGCGCCCTGGGAGCCGATGTGGCACCGTGGGGTGCGCCGATCGGCTCCCAGCTCCGGGGATTCTGGCTGTGAAAGAGGGGCGCTGGTTGCTGTTCATTCATCAGCTCCCGCCCAAACCCGACTACTTCCGGGTCAAGATCTGGCGTCGCTTGCAGTCGCTCGGCGCGATTCCGATCAAGAACACGGTATACGCCCTGCCCATCAGCGATCAGGCGACCGAGGACTTTCAGTGGCTGCGCAAGGAGATCACCGCCGGTGGCGGCGAGGCTTCAGTCTGCCGGGCGGCATTCGTCGATGGTCTGACCGACACGCAGATCGAAGCGCTGTTTCGAGCGGCGCGGGACGCCGAGTACGCTGAGGTAACGCGGGCCGCCGAGCAGCCGGCATCCGGGGCGGAGGTGAGACGACTCGAGCGCCGGCTCCGGGAGATCGCGGCGCTCGATCACTTCGGCGCCAGTGGGCGCAAGACTGCGGAGGCGGCTGTGGCCAAACTCAAAGCATCTGGCACGACGCGGCGGGGGGGAGCAGCGAAACGAGTTCGTGGCCAAACCTGGGTCACACGTCCGGACGTGCATGTCGATCGCATCGCCAGCGCCTGGCTGATCAAGCGATTCATCGATCCGAAGGCCCGCTTCCTGTTTGGCGAAGGCCGCGACGGCGCGGTGAGCTTTGACATGTTCGAGGGCGACTACACGCACGAGGGCGATCGCTGCACCTTCGAGACGCTGCTGCAGCGCTTCGGTCTCGAGCACGACGAAGCGTTACGCGCGATCGCCGAAATGGTTCACGATGTCGATATAAAAGATGAGAAGTTCGGTCGGGACGAGACGCCGGGCTTTGCCAGAATGATCGCGGGGATCGTCAAGCGCAACGCGCGCGACGCCGCGCGGATCGAGGGCGGCACCGAGCTGCTCAACGACTTTTACGAATCATTGCAGCCGTCCCCACCAGAGCGATCACCGCAAAGCTGAACCACTGAATCACGTAGGACAGATGCGGGCCGTTGTCGAATGCGGGCACGGGCCAGCGACGGGGCAGCCCGCGCGTGCCCGGAGCCTGCTGCTCGATCACAAACGGTAAAAACCCGGCCGCATCCACGTCCCCGCGCCCACGCGGGAGCAGCCGCGCAATGCCGGTGACTGTCGCCGAATCCGATTCGCGATATGCTGCGTGATCCACGTGGAACGCATCTGGCGACGGTACCCAACCCCGATCCACAAGCACCACCGATCCATCCGCCAGCCGCAATGGCGTGATGAGCGCGACACCGGGGGTGCCCTCGAAGCTTCGTCCCGGCCAGGTACGTTCGGCTGCGAAGTCGTAGCGACCCGTCGCCGTCACTCGGCGCAGGCGAGCGCTGTCGCCGGAGGTGCCGCCACGGACCTCCAGCATCGGGAGAGCCAATCGCGTTGCGAGGGCCGCGTTCAGGGCTTTGCGCTGCGCCAGGCGGTCGAGCTGCCAGATCCCCAGCCGCACGCAGACCGCGGCCGCCAGCACCGCGACGATGGCGGCCGCTACGTCGCGTCGTTGCACAGGGCGAGCTTATCGGCTCGGGAGAGGCGCCGGATCGCGGCCTCGCGCCGCAGCGCCGCGCCGCGATCGGGCAGCTGTTCGCGATAGGCGAGCGCGAGCGGGCGCCTTGAGCGCGTGTACGCACTCGCGGTGCCGCGGTGATGCGCTTCGAGACGCCGAGCGAGATCGTTGGTGATGCCGGTGTAGAGCGAGCCGTCCCGGCAGCGGAGGAGATACACCATCCAGGGCACGCGTCCAAGCTAGCGAGGCGCGGAATGCGGCGCCATTTTGCGCCCGTGACTCCCTCCGAGCGGCGGCGCATCCTCGCCTGGTGCGTGTTCGATTTCGCGAACTCGGCGTACTCGGCGGTCATCGTCGTCACCGTGTTCAGCGTCTACTACGTCACCTACATCGTCGGGAACGAGCGTGGGCTCGGCGACCTGTGGTGGGGCCGCGCGATCTCGATGTCGCTGCTGCTGGTCGTGCTCACGGGTCCGTTCCTGGGCGCGCTGGCCGATCGCGCGGGGATGCGGAAGCGGTTGTTCATCGCGTTCACGGGGCTGTGCATCGGCTGCGTCGCGCTGTTCGCGACGCTCGAGCCCGGGATGATCGTGCGCGGCTTCGCCTTGATCGCGCTCGCCAACTTCGCGTTCGAGAGCTCGCAGATCTACTACAACGCCTATCTCCCGGATATCGCGCCGCGCGAGCGTCTGGGCACGGTCTCCGGCATCGGGTTCGCGATCGGGTACCTCGGCTCGATTATCGGGCTCCTCGTCGCGTTGCCACTCGTCAACGCCCGGCAGTTCAACCTCATCTGGATCCTGGTGGCGGCGTTCTTTGCCATCTTCTCGATTCCCGCGTTTCTCGCGATGCCGCGCGATCAGCCGCAGCCGGATAAGCGCGTGAGCATCACGGCCATTGTTCGCGACGTGCTCGGCGACCAGCGGCTGCGCCGTTTTCTGCTGGCGTACTTCGTGTATTTCGACGGCGTGGAAACGACGATCGTGTTTTCGGGGATCTTCGCGGTGACCACGCTGAAGTTCACGACGCCGGAGGTGATCAAGCTGTTCCTCGCCGTGCAGTGCTCCGCGCTTGCGGGCGCCCTGCTGCTCGCGCGGCCCACGGATCGGTGGGGCGCGAAGCGGGTGATCAGCGTGACGCTGCTCCTGTGGATCGCCGTGTCGGTGGGCGCGTTCCTCGCGCAGACCAAGCCGACGTTCGTCGCGGTGGCGGTCACAGCCGGCCTGGGCCTCGGATCGATTCAGGCCGCGAGCCGCGCCCTGATGGCCTCGATGGTTCCACCGGGAAAGGAATCGGAGCTGTTTGGGTTTTACGCGCTGTGCGGGAAATCGTCGTCCATACTGGGCCCGCTCGTCTTCGGAGCCGTATCGTACCTGGCCGGCAGCCAACGCGCGGCGGTCGCCGCGGTCGGCGTGTTCTTCATTGTGGGACTGCTCCTGCTTCAGCGCGTCAGCTCAGCTTCGCCTGCAGCGTGATGTTGACGTTGTTCTGAATCGCCTTCGAGATCGGGCAGTTCTTTTTCGCGCCTTCGGCCGCCTGCTGAAACGCCGCCTCGTCGATGCCTTCGACTCTGCCGCGCACGTCGAGCTGGCTCTTCGTGACCTTGGGCGCACCGTCCACCGTTTCAATCGTGACGGCGGCGCGCGTCTCGATCCGGGTGGCGGGATGACCCGCCTTCTCGAGCGCCGCCGAGAGCGCCATGCTGAAGCACCCCGCGTGCGCGGCGGCGAGCAGTTCCTCCGGGTTGCTCCCCTTCTTCCCTTCGAACCGGGTCCCGAAGCTGAACGCGCCATTGAATACGCCGCTCTGCGCCTTGAACGTGCCCTTTCCTTCTTTGAGTGTGCCTTCCCAGGTCGCAACGGCGTTGCTCGTGGCCATGATTGCCTCAGTGAGTGGTGATAAGGATTTAGGGAATCTGGCGAGACCCTGCAGGGTTCGCTACGCTTTCAGACCCCCACGTTTCGGGAGCTAAACCCCATGGCAACGAAGAAGAAGGCGCGGAAACCTGCCAAGAGCAAAAACGGCCCCTCCCGTCCACCGGCGCGCCGCCAACCGGAAACGTTGCGGCTGCGCGACGTCTCCCCTTCCTTCACCGTCACCGATCTGCAGCGCAGCATCGCCTTCTATCGCGATGTGCTGGGATTCGTGGTCGGTGATGAATGGCGCGGAAACGGCGTGCTCCAGGGCTGTGAGCTGCGCGCCGGGAGCGTGCTGTTCATGCTGAGCCAGGACGATTTCGCCAAAGGTCGTGAACGGCAGAAGGGAGTCGGGAGCCGGCTGCACGTCTCCACGGCGCAGGACATCGATCGGCTCGCCGCCGAGATCAAGGCGCGCGGCGGGACGCTCGACCAGGAACCGGCCGACATGCCCTGGGGCCAGCGCGTGTTCATGATCACCGATCCCGACGGCTTCAAACTGACCATCGCGCAGGTGCGTTGAGCCTTTCGCCCGCCGCGCTGCGCGTGCTGCGCGCCGTCGCGGCCGCGATCGTTCCCGACGGCGCGCCGGATTTGGGCGACCGCGTCGGCGACAAGATCGCCACACTGCCGCGAGCCGCGGATCGCGCGGAGCTCGACCGGCTGCTTCGGCTGCTCGAGTCGAGCACGCTGAACCTGCTGCTCAGCGGGGTCCCGGTTCCCTTCACGAAGATGTCCGCGGCCCGACGAGAGCGGTGTCTGCGCGGCTGGGCCACCAGCTGGATTCCCCTCCGCCGCAAAGCCTTTCAAGCGCTGAAACGGCTGACCACGGTGACGCACTACACCACGCCGGGAGTGGCCCGCGCGATCGGCTATCCGGGGCCGCTCGGTCCCCCGCCCAACACGGGGAAGACGATTCACCCGCTCTCGATCAGCGGCCGCACCATTCTCGATTGCGACGTCGTGGTCGTCGGATCGGGGGCCGGTGGCAGCGTGGTCGCGGCCGAGCTCGCCGCGCAGGGCAAGGACGTCGTCGTGCTCGAGCGGGGCGGCTACCGCAACGAGGCGGACTTCACCCACGAAGAAGGTGAAGCGCTCGAGACCATGTACGACGCCGGTGGCCTGCTCGCGACGCGCGATCTCGGCCTGGTGGTCCTGCAGGGCGCAACGCTGGGCGGCGGCACCGTGATCAACTACACCACGAGCTTTCCGACACCGCCGGCGGTTCGGCACGAGTGGGCCAAGAACCACGGGCTGCCGCATTTCGAGAGCAAGGAATTCAATGTCGCGCTCCACAAGGTCGCGAACCGGCTCGGCGTCAACACCGATCACGCCAAGCCCTCAGGGCGCGACCGCGTCCTGATTCGGGGACTCGAACACCTGGGCTGGCATCACGGCGTGCTGCCGCGGGATGTGCGCGGCTGCACGCAGGACGATGCGTGCGGCTACTGCGGGTTTGGATGCCGTCGGGGCGCCAAACAATCCACGCTGGTGACGTATCTCCAAGACGCCTTCGATCGCGGTGCGCGGATTGTGGCGAACTGCGACGTCCAGCGCGTGGTGATCGAGCGCGGCATCGCGACCGGCGTCGAGGCGCGCGCCGGCCGGTTCGCCCTCACCGTGCGCGCGAAGGCGGTCGTCGTTGCGGCGGGATCGATTCACTCGCCGGCGCTGCTGCTGCGGTCCGGGGTGCGGCTCCGCGCCCTGGGACGGCATCTGGCCCTGCATCCCGCGACCGCCGTGCTCGGCGACATGGATGACGAGGTGCGCCCCTGGAGCGGCACGGTGCAGGCGCACTACTCGGATCAATTCGCCGATCTCGACCAGGGATACGGATTCAAGTTTGAGACCGCGCCGGTGCATCCGTCGCTGCAGGCGCTCGCGGCGCCCTGGGAGTCGGCGGCGGGCCACCGAGACCGGATGGCGCGCCTGCCCCGCACCGCGCTCATCGGGATCCTGCTGCGCGACCGGTTCGGTGGCCGCGTGAGCGTTGACCGGGAGGGGCTGCCCGTCGTGGATTACCACCTGTCGCGCTACGATCGCGCGCACCTGCGTCAGGCAATCGCGAGCGCCGCCCAGGTGATCGAAGCCGCCGGCGCGCGCGAGATCTGGCTCCCGCTCGCGCGGGACGTGCGCTACCAGCCGGGAAGCCCCAACGCACGGGAGGATTGGCTGCGGCGCGTGGAAGCCGCGGGCTGGGGTCCGAACCAGTTGTTGCTGGTGACCTTCCATCAGATGGCGTCCTGCCGCATGGGTGCGAGCAAGCGCACGTCGGTCGTGGATGCCGAACATCGGGTGTGGGGTATACGAAACCTGTACGTTGCGGACGCGAGCACCTTCCCGAGCGCGTCCGGAGTGAACCCCATGCTCACCGTGATGGCGATTGCGCACCGTGCCGCGGGTGTGATTGCGAGCCATCAGCCACCTGCCGTCAGCCGACGGCGGACCCCTGACGGCAACTGACCAGGAGTTGCGATGGTTGCTTTGCTTTTGATTGTTCTCCAGCAATCCGTAGCGGATTCGTCTCCCTTTCGACCGCTTCCGTTGCCCGCACCCACCGCCGTCCGCAGCGCGTCGGGCGTGCCGGGCCGCGGCTACTGGCAGCAACGCGCCGACTACACGCTCGAGGCCACTCTCGACACGGCCACCAACGTGCTCCGGGGTCGGGGCCGGATTTACTACGTGAATCGCTCCCCCGACGCGCTGCCGTTCGTGTGGGTCCAGCTCGACCAGAATCTGTTCGCGCCCGGCTCCGTTTCGAGCGTGCTGAACCAGCCGCCGCTGCAGTTCGCCGGCGGCGTCGTGTTCGATTTCACCGGCAAAGGGTTCGCCGGCGGGATTACCATCGATCGCTTCGCTGCCGCGGGGCGGCCGCTCACCACCAAGGTCTTCGGGACGATGATGCGCGTGGAGCTGCCGAAGCCGCTCGCGCCAGGCCTCGGCATCACGTTCGATGTCGCGTGGCACTTTCCGATCCCGCCCTACGGCGGCGGGCGCATGGGCCGGGTGGGATCGCGGTTCTACGAGCTGGGACAGTGGTACCCGCGGATGGCGGTCTACGATGATGTGCATGCCTGGAACACTTTGCCCTTCCTCGGTGCGGGCGAGTTTTACCTCGAGTTCGGCGACTTCGACGTGAGCCTCACCGTGCCGGCCGGGTTCGTCGTGACCGCCACAGGCGCGCTCGCCAATCCCACCGTTGTGCGTTCGGCGCAGGAGCGCGCTCGGCTGTCACGCGCGTTCACGAACCCGGGCCAGGTCGTCTCGGTGATCACCCGCCAGGAGGCTACGGCCAATGCCACGCGCCAGGTGCCCGGCACGCGCACCTGGCGATTTACGGCCAGCAACGTGCGCGATTTCGCCTGGGCCGCGGGCAGCGGGCTGCGCTGGGACGCGAGCACGTGGCAAGGGATTCTGGTTCAAACGTTTTACCACCCCGAGGCCACGCCCTGGGAAGAAGCGAACACGATGCTCAAGTTTTCGTTGCGACAGTTTTCGAACACGCTCGGACAATATCCGTGGCCGCAGATCTCAGCTGTCGAGGGCCTCGTCGAAGGGATGGAATACCCGATGGTGATCTTCTGTCCATCGCTGCAGAAGCGCGAGGATCAGTTCTGGATCCTCACGCACGAGCTCGGCCACGAGTGGTTCCCGATGCAGGCCGGCTCGGACGAGCGGCGCTATCCCTGGATGGACGAGGGCTTCAACACCTTTGCCGACTACGACGTGGCGGAGCAGTTCTTCAAGGGGACCGCCTACGGCGACACGGTGCGCCGGGAGTTGTTGAGCGCGTACACCGTCAACGCCAGTCCCGGCAACGAACAGCCGATGATCACCAAGCCGGACGAAGTGCGGCAGCTGTACTGGAACGCGTATCAGAAGCCGGCCTTGATGCTCTCGATCCTGCGCGACGCCGTGGTGGGGAGCAACGAGTTCAATCGGGCGTTCCGCGAGTACTTCCGGCGCTGGAAGGGGAAGCATCCGCAGCCGGCCGATTTCTACCGTACGATGAGCGACGTCACCGGCCGCGATCTCGATTGGTTCTGGCGCAGCTGGATCTACACGACGGCGCGCCTGGATCAGGCGGTGGATGAAGTGCGCCGTCAGGGCGACAGCACGTTCATCACCCTGTCGAATCGCGGGCAGATGGTCCTACCCGTGCAGCTCGAGCTTCGCTACGGGGACGGGACGAGCGAGCGGCGCGATCTCCCGGTCGAGATGTGGCATTTGGGCGGCAAGTTCACGTACCGGCTGGCAGGGTCGAAACAAATCGTCGGCGTCGTGCTCGACCCGCGTCGGGTTTATCCGGACATCGAGCGCAATAACAACAGCTGGGGGAGATAAGCCGTCTGCTGTCAGCCGTCAGCCGTCAGCCGTCTGTGAACCGCTGACGGCAGATGGCTGACGGCCCCCTAGTGAATACCACCACTCCCAAATTGCTTGACGAGATCGGCCAGGACCGCTTTCGCATCCCCGAACAGCATCCACGTGTTGTCGAGCGTGTACAGCTCGTTGTCGATGCCCGCGAAGCCGGGATTCTTGCTGCGTTTGACCGCCAGCACGGTCTTCGCTTTGTCGGCATCGATGATCGGCATGCCGTAGATCGGGGTGCCCTTGTTGTAGCGCGCCGCGGGGTTGACGACGTCGTTGGCCCCGAGCACGAGCGCGACGTCGGTCTGCGGCATTTCGGGGTTGATCTCGTCCATCTCGACGAGCGCCGAGTAGGGAATGTTCGCTTCGGCGAGCAGCACGTTCATGTGCCCCGGCATGCGGCCGGCGACTGGATGAATCGCGAACTTGACCGTCACGCCGCGCTTGGTGAGCGCGTCGTACAGCTCGCGCACCTTGTGCTGCGCCTGGGCCACCGCCATGCCGTAGCCGGGAATGATCACCACGGTGCGGGCCTGCTCGAGCAGCTGTGACGCGCCCTCCACAGTTTCCTGCTTCCACTCCTTCTTTTCTCCCGCCGCCAGCGCCGGCTGCGCTTTGCCGAACGCGCCGAACAGCACGTTGGTAAAGGAGCGGTTCATCGCCCGGCACATGATGATCGAGAGGATCAACCCGCTCGAGCCATCGAGGGCCCCCGCCGTGACGAGCAGCTTGCTGTCGAGCACGAAGCCCATCGCGACCGCGGCGAGGCCGGCGTACGCATTGAGAATCGAGATGACGGTCGGCATGTCGGCGCCGCCGATCGGAATGATCAGCAGCACACCGAAGATCAGCGCGAGCGCACCGATCGCGATGAACGCTTTCCCGCCCCACACGGCGTCCGGCTGCAGCACCAGCGCTACGCCGAGCCCGACGGCCAGCGCCAGGACGCCGAGATTCACGAAGTTCTGGCCTGGATAGGTCACGGGGCGCTGCGGGATCCACTTCACCTCCTGCAGCTTCCCTGCAGCCATCAAGCTCCCCGTGAACGTGAGAAATCCGAGGATGACTTCGACGACGAGCGCGCCCATGCGGAACGGCGCGGCACTGGCGCCGAAGGCTGACGGCGCGCCGCTGACCTGGCCGCTGCCGAAGGTGAAGCTCGGCGTTGAGGTCTGCAGGACTTCTAACGGC
>Ga0137435_1000093_pt1 | contig 36128 bp, 31 predicted proteins | sample EasRivERMGT100_2_FD_104904 | JGI IMG/M metagenome (GOLD analysis project Ga0137435, IMG submission 104904) | Soil microbial communities from meander-bound floodplain in the East River, Colorado, USA - East River MetaG ERMGT100_2 | ecosystem: Environmental > Terrestrial > Soil > Floodplain ... | reverse complement strand
GACGCCCCCGGCGCATTGCGGGTGCGAGCGATGTACTCCTGCAACGGCTGGTTGGCCGGCGGTCGATCCGCCCAGTCCGGCTTGCCCCACAACGTGCCTTCCCAATCGCTGGTCTGGCGCAGCAGGTGATCCCACGTGATCAGCCGGTTGTGCTCCGAGTCGAATTCGCCGCTCAGCACGTAATCGCGCACCTTGTCGCTGAGATCGTGAATCATGCCGCGGTCATACGCAACGCCGACGGTGCTCGAGAGAAAGCTCTTGGTCACACTGAACGTCATGTCGACCCGCGCCGGCTCTCCCCACTCGGCCACGATGTACCCGTTGCGCACGATGATCCCGGTGGCCGGTCCGCGCGGTTGGAACGGGCCGACGGGCTCGCTGTGTGGCTCGCGCCCCAAGGTCAGGTAGTGGTTTTGCTCGAGGTCGCGGGGTTCGGTCGATTCGCTCGCCCTGGCGAAGGCGATTGCGGAGTCGAGCAGGCGCGCATCCATGCCGAGGGTGGCCGGGGCGCGGCGCTCCCATTGCGGATGGGGACCTGGGAAGTATGGCGTCGCGCGCTGTCGAGACTGCGCGGGAGCCGCGGCCGGCCAGAGAAGGAGCAAAGCCGCCACGACGCGTGAATTACGGAATGCGATCATCGAGGATCCCCTTCGTCTTTGGCCTGCTGGGAGAGGCGAGACCGTGTATCGCGCGCGCGATACGTTCCTGTGGCACCAGCCCGAATGAGCCTTAGCGCGGGAGGTTGAGGCTTCGCAGGTAGTCGGCGACGATGTAGGCAGGCACGGCAAAGATGATCTTGCCATTCGATTCCCGCTCGCCGCCATACAGCACGGCGATCACGCGCCCATCCCGATCGAAAATTGGGCTGCCGGACGATCCGGGCGCTCCATACGCATCCACCTGCACCACCGACGTCAGGGCCTTGCTGACCGTTCCCACCGTGAGCGTGGGCTCGGCGATGGGACTGCCGCCCTGTGCTTCCATCGGTAGGTCGAAGCCGAGCGGATAGCCCAGAATCGCGACCGGGTCGCCGCGCTCGATGCCTTCACGCGTCCGCGCGAGCCCGCGCACGCGCGGGGTGGTGCCCTTCATCAGGACACGCAACACGCCGATGTCCGCTTGCGGCGACACGCCGATCATCTCGGCGCGCCAGAATTGCGTGGTGCCCGAAAAGATCACCCCCAGCCGCCTGGGCGTCTTGGTACCGTCCTCACCAGCCAGGATGTGCTTGTTCGTGATCATGATGCCCATCGAGTCGATCGCGAACGCCGTGCCGCTGAAGCGCTCGCCGTCGGTGTACTCCACCAGCACGATGGCGACGGCGTCCTGGTTCTGGTGCGACAGCGCGCGATAATCGACGCCCGCAGCGCCCGCGAGCGCGCGCTGGCGGCGCTCCGCCGCCTCGAGCTCGCGGCGCAGCCGCGCGACCGAGGACGCATCACCGCCCGAGGCGGCGAGCTCGCGGCGCAACCGGGCGGTCTCGTCCCGCGATGCCGTCAAGGCATCCCGCACACCCTGGAGCTCGGTCTGAAAGTGGGTGGACAGCGTGCGCGCTTCGCGCATCAGGCTGTCGGCGCGCTGCTGGAGCTGGAGCAGCTCGTCGGCGCGGCGCCGGCCGTCCAACTGCATCCAGGTGAACCCCGTCCCGACGATGAGCAACAGCCCGATCAGGACTTTGGTCGTGCGTCTGAGCTGTGCGGTCTGCCGCGCGACTTCGACCGCGATGCGCACGCCGGTGCTCTGACGCAGCGGAGCCGGCCGCGACGCCGCCTCGAAGACTGCGCGCGGCGCCGACGAGCGTTCCGCGAGCGCCTCGGCGGCCGCCGTCGGCAGCAGGTCCTGATCGGCCTCGATGACCCCGAATTCGAGCGCCGGCCCATTCGCGCCAAATCCGATGACGTCGCCGTCGTGCAGCACGGTGTCGCCCATGATGCGCTTGCCGTTGACGAAGGTGCCGTTGCGGCTGCCGAGGTCCTGAAGCACGAATCCTTCGGTCTTGCGCACGATCGCCGCGTGGCGCGACGACACATCGAGATCGCGCTCGGCGTCGAAGCGGACGTCGGACAGTGGATGGCGGCCGAGGCCGATGTAACCTTTGCGGAAGGCTTCGATCTGCCCCGCGCGGGCTCCGGAGAGAAACTTGAATTGCGCTTTCACTGCGAGCGCGTGAAGTACCAGATCAGGGCGGCCGCGATCGCGATCAAGGCGAGCACGAGCGTCCGCGTTTGCTGCCGGGTTTCCTTGTTCGGCACCGGGGGGCGACTGCCTCTGTACACCGGCACCGGCTCGGTGCTGGTCTCGGTGTCGATGAGCGGATAGACCTGATGCCCCACGTCTTCCTGGGTCCCGCTGCCGGAGAAGCGCAGCCCGTCGCCGTCGAAGCGCGCGATCACGACCGTGATGTTGTCCGGACCGCCGCGCTCATTGGCGAGCGCGATGAGCTTGTCGCACGCGGCGCTCAAATCGTGCGACTCCGTCACGACCTTGGCGATCTCGTCCTTCTTCACCTGGCCGGAGAGGCCGTCGGAGCAGAGCACCAGCACGTCGCCGCGGCGGACCTCTTGATGCGTGAGGTCCACTTTGACCTTGGCATCCGGTCCCAGGGCCTGAAGGATGATGTTGCGCCGCTCGGACTGCGCCGCCTCTTCTTCGGTCAGCTCGCCGGCCTCGACCAGCCGCTGCATCAGCGACTGGTCCTTGGTGATCTGATGCGCCTGGCCGCCGCGAATCAGATAGGCGCGGCTGTCGCCGACCTGGGTGAGATAGAGATGATCGTTCAGGACGCCTGCCGCCGTCGTCGTCGTGCCCATGCCGCGCACTTCCGGATGCGCCTTGGCGTGCGCGTGGATGTTCGCGTTCGCGACCTCGACCGCCTCTTTCAGCCGGTACGCGAAGCGCTGGGGTGTGATTTCCTCCTCGGCGTTCCACGTCTTCACGAGGTGACCGTAGATCGTGTCGGCCGCCATCTCGCTCGCGAGCTCGCCCGCCGCCGCCCCCCCCATCCCATCGGCAACGACCAGCAGCGTGCCGCGCGGTCCGATCGTATGCTGGCGCACGTCGGCTTGGAGATTCGCCGCCTTCCGGGTCAGGTCGGCGACCAGGAAGCGGTCCTCATTGTGGTCGCGCGTGCGACCGAGGTCGGTCTTGCCGAATACCTCGACACGAACGGGCTTCTTGGCGCTGAAGAAAGTCACGACGCGCAGCCTTGGTCGCGTTGGAACGTCAGGTACGTGGCATTGAGGGGTTTCAGCCGCAGGGCCCGGCGGTTCCATTCGCAGGCCTGGTCCAGCCGGGACTCGACGAAGAACGCTTGGGCGACCATGAACGCGGCTTGCGCGCGCAAGGTCGCCGGTGCGTCCGTCCGGTCGTAAATGGTGGTGGCCTGGATGCGTCCCCTCCCGGCGGTCTGTGGATCGAGGACGAGTTCCATCACGTCGCCCAGTTGTCGATCGATCGAAGCACTGTCCGGTCCGCGCGCGGCGCTCGGTGGTGCGGCCGGCACGCCGGGGCCATTCTGTGGCGTCGACCGAGGATTCGCCGTGTCGGGCGACACGGCGCTGTCCGGCGGCATTCCGCTCGCCTTCGATCCGCCACTCAGCACGATCCAGGCGCTGCCACCCGCCAGCACGACGATGAGGCCGAGTGCGACCGGTACGAACGTCTTCTTCCTGGAAGCGATGGGCGCCCGCACCTGCGCCGAGATGCGCGTGGTGGGTGTCGCCGCCGAGGGATCGAGCAGCTGCGTCTTTGCCTCAGTTTCCGGCACGGAGCGGGCTACGGGTCGCCCAGCGACTGCGGCGACGTCGGCCGCGAACTTCGCGACGCTCTGGTAGCGCTCCGCGGGCGTGCGCGCGAGCGCCGTGTCGAGCACCGGCTGCAGGCCCGGAGGGAACGAGAGATCGGGGCGCGCGTCGGCGAGCTTCGTGGGCTCGTCGGTGAGCCGCTTGATCATCGTCTCCTGGACCGTGGTCGCTTCGAACGGCAGCTTGCCGGCCAGCATCCGGTACAGCACCAGCGCCAGCGAGTAGAGATCGCTGCGCCCATCGAGCTTGTCGCCGGAGAGCTGCTCCGGGCTCATGAACTCGGGTGTGCCGATCACGAGGCCGGTCTTGGTGACTTTCTGGCCGGCGTCGTCACCGCCGACCGCCTTGGCGATCCCGAAGTCCACGACTTTGACCGTGTCGCCGCCACCCTTGCGACGCGTCAGCATGATGTTGTCAGGCTTCAGATCGCGATGCACGATCCCGAGATCGTGCGCGGCCTGCAGGGCCTCGGCCGTCTGGAGGAAGATGTTCGCCGCGCGCGGCAGCGGCAGCGCGCTGTCGCGTTCGAGCAGATCGGTGAGGGGCTCGCCCTCGATGAACTCCATGGCGAGGTAGATCAGCCCGTCGGGTGTTTCGCCGAAATCGTAGATCGCGCACACGTTGGGATGAGTGATGCGGCTGGCATTCGACGCTTCCCGGTTGAACCGCGCGACCGCGTCGGGATCGTGCACCATCGAAGGGTTCATCACCTTGATCGCGCTGCGCCGGCCCATCTTCACGTGCTCGGCGAGATAGACCTGACCCATGCCGCCTTCGCCGAGCTTCTTCACGACGTGGTAGCGATCGGCAATCACCTGTCCCACCAGGTCGTGGGCGGGCGCCGCCGAGCGCAGCGTCTGCCCGTCGTTGGGACAGAACTTCACGTCATCGGGGTACTCGGTGGAGCAGACGGGACAAATCTTCATGCCGCGGCTCCCCCGTCCGGATTACCGCCGGGGAGCTCGACGCGCAGCAGCTTGTCGCCGACCATGATGCGCGACCCGTGCTGCAACGCCATCGCGCCGCGCGCGGCGATCGCGATTCCGTTACGGCTGTGGTCGTCCACCAGCACGAAGTCGGCGTCCTCGGAGCGCACCGTGGCATGCTGCGCGCTCATCGAGGGATCATAGGGGAAAATCCAGTCGCCGCGCTCGCGGCCGATGTGGATGTCGCGCCCGGGAGACAGTTGAATGACGTCGCGAGAGCTGCCGTCGGTGCGCAGCTGTGTGAGGCTGGCGATGTCGGCGCTCGGCACCATGCTGCCCATGCGCTTGGTCGCGTCGGCCTCGGCGGTGTGCGGACCCGGGTAGCCGAGCCGGCGGAACCGCAAGATTTGAGAGCCGATGAGGAGCAGGTCGCCGTCGGTGAGCCGGTAGGGCGCTTCGAGGAACACCCACGTGCCGTTACGGCTGCCGAGATCGCGGACCATGAGCCCGCCTTCTTCCCACGAGATCTTGGCGTGCAACGGCGAGAGGAACTGGTCCTCGGGGAAGCGAATATCCCCCTCGATCCGCCCGATAGTCGTCGACGTATGTTTGCGCTCGAAATGCGCCACTTCCGTGGCCATCTCGGAAACCAGAACCAGCGTGAGGGAATGATCGGAGCGTCCGTCGGGAATCGACCGCCGGTCGGAACTGTCCCGGCCCCTTGGCCCCCCCGGCCCACCCCCACCCCCACCCCCACCCCCACCCCCACCTTTTCCGGGCATCGTCCCGCACACGGGGCAGGGAACGTCGGCGCCGGCGGACTGCGGGGTAAGCGGGCTGGTGCGGGAGACGATTCCGCCCCCACCCCCCGCGGCGACAGCGGCCCGCGCCGCCGCTGCTTTGGTCAGCGGCTTCCCGCAGTCGGAGCAGAATTGCGCGCCGGCGTCGTGTTGCCGGCCGCAATATTGGCAAGCGCTAAGGGTCATAAAGTCAGGTGGCCCAATCTATTGCTCGCCGCTAGCTTGCGCCACATGCGACCGGCCAGCGTCATGATTTTCGTTGCCGTGACCGCGTGCGCGACTGGTGCACCGTCCGGCGCGAACCGGTCGCCCAGCCCATCGCGTGAACCGCTGCACATCACCGTCGTGTATCCCGATACCGCCGAGCCGATTCAGGCGCAGGACTCCTCCTTCTTGTTTGGCAGCGTCGGACGAGGGCGGGGCGACGTCGCGCTGTCGATCAACGGGTTCCCGGTGCGGGTGCTGTCGAACGGGAGTTGGCTCGCGTGGATCCCGTTGCCCACGGATTCGCTCGCCCGCTTTCAGATCGCCGCGCGCGCAGGTGTCGGCTCGGAGCAGCAGGAGACGACGTTTGTCGCCCGAATCGCGCAGCCCTACCGGCCACCCCCGGAGGCCACCGTGTGGATCGACACGACAAGATTCACCCCGGGCGACACGCTGGTGTTCCCGGCGGGCGAGGGCGTGCGCCTCGCGGTGCGGGCCACGCCCGGCGCGCGTGTGCGACTGCGCATGGAAGGCCGACGAGACGAGATCTGGTTCGTGCCCGACACGCTCCCCGAAGAGCCGGCGTGGGGCGTTCGCGCGTTCGGCATCGATACCGCCGCCCACCGCCTCCCGCCCGTCGCGGATCGGTATGTTGCGTGGTTACCCGCCACGCCACTGTGCGATGCGATCGTCGAGGTCATAATCGGAGCCGATACCGCGCGCGCGGTGTGGCCGCTCGTGTTGGACACGTTGGACCGAAGTCGCCCGCGGGTCGTCGTGCTCAACGACGACACCGCGCACACCGGCACGAGCGACAGCCTCACCGTTGGCAGAGCGGTTCCCTACGGCACCTACAATTGGTTCTTCCCACTCGGCACGACCGCCGTGGCGACGGCCCGGTGGGGGAGCCAGACGCGCGTGCAGCTCTCGCGCGGCGCCGTGGCGTGGGTGAACAGCAGCGATGTCGTCCCGCTCGGCCCCGGCACGCCGCCGCCCGGCGGCACCGTCGGCTCCGTACGACTGTCGGGAACGCCGCAATCGCTGCTGTTGCGTGTTCCCCTGCCTGCCCGGGTCCCGTTTCAAGTCGAAGAATCCGATCGCAGCCTGACGCTGCGGCTGTACGGCGTCGCGTCGAACGTGAACTGGATGCAGCATGGCGGCACCGACCCGTACGTCACGCGGATGAGTTATGCGCAGCCGGTCGCCGACGAGGTGACCATCACGCTGACGCTCGCGGGGCCGGTTTGGGGATATCGCACGCGCTGGAGCGGCCGCGATCTGCTGCTCGAGATTCGGCGTCCGCCCGCGATCGATCCGCGCCGGCCGCTCCGGGGACGGACGATCGTGCTCGATCCCGGGCATCCGCCGGTCGGCGCGCGCGGTCCCTCCGGGTTGTGGGAGCCGGTCGCCACACTCGCCGTCGCGCAACGCGCCAAGGCGCTGCTCGAGCAGGCGGGCGCGACTGTGCTCATGACGCGCACGGATTCGAGCCCGGTCGACCTCTTCCCGCGCACACGATTCGCGGAGCAGCATGACGCTGATCTGCTCGTCTCGATCCACGCCAATGCGCTGCCCGACGGCGTCAATCCGTTCGTCAACAACGGCACGAGCGTCTACTACTTCCATCCGCGCAGTGCCGCGTTGGCGCGCGCGCTGGATCGGGCGCTCGTCGCGGAATTGGGGGTTAGGGATTTGGGAATGGGGCGTGGTGACTACGCCCTCGTGCGAAACCCCTGGATGCCCTCGGCGCTCACAGAAGGTTTGTTCATGATGATCCCGGAGCAGGAAGCGATGCTCGGCAGTCCCGAGGGTCAGCTCCGGTATGCTCGCGGGGTTGTGCGGGGGATCGAGGACTTCTTGCGAGAGCTGGCTCGGTAATGGCGCGTGGTGCCTGGTGCGTGGTGCTGTTGCTCGCGCTCAGCGTACCAGCCGCGGCGCAGGTGGATCCTTCCGGTCCGTGGCGCACGCTCCATACGGAGCACTTTCGGATTCACTTTCGGCCGTCGTATCGCGACAAGGCGATCGAGGCCGCCGCGGAAGCGGAGCGGGCCTACGGGCTCCTCGCCACCGAGCTGCACCCGCCACGCGGGATCACCGATCTCACGCTGTCCGATGACGTCGACTTCCCCAACGGCTTCACCTCGACCTACCCCTCCAACCGCTTCACGATTCTCCTCGTCCCCCCCGTCACCGATCCCGGCCTCCAGACCTACGACAGTTGGGAGCGACTGGTGATCGTGCATGAGCTCGCGCACGTGTTTCATCTCGACCGTTCGCGGGGCCTGTGGGGGACGCTGCAATCGGTATTTGGACGCGTCCCGGGGCTGTTTCCCAATCAGTATCAACCGAGCTGGGTGACCGAGGGCCTCGCGACCTACTACGAGTCTCGGTTCACGAGCGGGGGACGCGCCGATGGGAGCTTTCACCGCCAGATCGTCGCGGCCGACGTCGCCGCGGGCCGTGCCCGCCGCTCCTGGGACGCGCTGCTGTTCACGCGGTGGCCGGGCGGTCTGGCGCCTTACGCATACGGCAGCCGGTTCTACGAATTCCTGGCGGAAACGGTGCATGACTCGGTCGCGCCGCGATTCGTCGAAGCCACGGCGGGCCAGCTCATTCCGTTTCGCGTGGGTCGCCCGCTGCGGCGCACCGGTGTGGATCTCGAGACGAGCTGGAAGAGTGCGGTGGCCACCGCGGGCCGTGAGGCTGGTGCGACGCGCAGCCACCTCATCGTGGGACAGCTCCGTGCCGAGCCGCTGGCGCGCACGTCGCCGGATGGGCGCTCGGTCGCCTACATCCACGACGACGGCCGCGGGGCACAGCGGCTGCGGGTCGTCGATGCGCACAGCGGCGCCGTCCTGCGCACGCACCGCATCACGGGGCAGGTGAGCTTCGACTGGCTCGCAGATACCCTGGTCGTGGCGCAGCTCGAGTTTGCCGGCCGCTGGAAGATGCGCAGCGATCTGTGGCGCTGGTCGCCGGACGGCGCGTGGCAACGCCTGACCACCGCCGCGCGCTTGACCGAGCCACGCGCCGGCGGTGGTATGCTCGCGTCGCTGCGGCTCACGCCAGGAGGCAACACGCCGACGCGGCCCCTTTCCTCCGCTCCCATCCCTGCCGAGTCCCCAAGCTCCGTGACGTGGGGGCCGGTCGTGCCGTCACCCGACGGCGGTTGGTTTGTGGCGCCGCGACATCGCAGCGGGCGGTGGGAGCTGGTGCGCTGGCGCGACGGAGTGCCCGATGGACTCACCGTGCTCCTGGCAGCACCACGTGGGGGCGTCGTGGCCGATCCGGTGTGGACCCGTGACGGCGCGGCCGTGCTGTTCGTGACCGACGCCGCCGGTTTTCCGCAGGTGCATCGCTGGCAGGAAGGGCAGGGCATCGTGCAAGTGACCGCCGAGCCGCACGGCGCGCGCGCGCCGGCACCGCTGGCGGACGGGCGCATTCTGTTCGCGACGCTCGGCGACGACGGTTGGGAGCTGCGTTCCGTCGAGCCGCTCCCAATCGCTGCGTCGATCGATACGAGTACGGCGCCGGCGTTCACCGCCGCGCGACCCGTGCCCGTGCGCGAGACCGGCTACGCCTCCTGGGGCTCGCTCCGGCCGCACTTCTGGATTCCACTGCTGCTCAACACCGGCGACGCGGGTGTGTTTTTCGGAGCAGCTACCGCCGGTGCGGATGCGGTCGGCCGGTACTCGTACCTTGTGCAGGGGCTGGTGTCCGCCGCGCCGCGCCGCGCCCAGGGGTCCCTCTTCCTTATTAGTGATGCCCTCGGCACCCCCACCCTCGACTTCTCCGTTTCCAACGACTGGTCGCTGGTCGGCACGGACAGCGCCGGACATGTGGTGTCATCGGAGCGCCGCAACGCGAGCCTGGGCGCCACGGTGATCGACCGTCATTGGTGGAGCGTGGTGTCGCTGCGGCTCGCCGCGGAATACGAAGGCCGGCGCTACGTCTCGATTCCCGATACCAACCTCGCCGACATCTGCACCGGCTGCGACAACCGTGATCGCGTCGGCGGCGTGGCGACGTTGTCCGTCGGCTCCGCGGTCGCCGGGCCGTTGTCGGTGTCGCTGCAGGACGGCGCGTTCGCGAGCGTGCTGTATCGCAACCGGCAAGAGCAAGGGACGGAGCGCTGGCTCAGTGAAGTGCGAGCGCGCAGCAGTGCGTACCTGCGTCTCGGGCCACGGATCGGATTCGCGTATCCGGTGCTGGCGGTTCGAGGCGCGGTCGGCTCGATGGATGGACCGATCCCCGATAGTCTCTCGGTGGGCGGCGTCTCGTCGGGCGCCATCGAGCTCGGGTTTGGCCAAAGCATCGGGCAGGTGCGCACGTTCCCGGTGCGCGGATATGCGGCGGGCGCGCTGCACGGGCGGCGCGCGGCGACCCTGACGGCTGAGTACCGGCTGCCGCTGGCGCTCGTCGGGCGGCTGCTGGGGCATCTCCCGATCGGCGCCGACAAGTTCGCGTTCTCGCTGTTCGGCGATCTGGGTGATGCCTGGAATCCCGGCGAGCCGGCGCGCCTGCATCGCCTGCGTTCGGTCGGGGTGGAGCTGGTCGGCGACCTCACCGTGAGCTACGACCTGCCGCTGCGCGTGCGGGTCGGCGTCGCGCAGCCCGTGACCGGTCAGGCCATGGTGTACGGCGCGTTCGGCTCCGACTTCTGACGTAGCCTGCAAATCGCCGCTGGCGGCCGACTGTATAATGAAAGCAGCATGGGTCCTGCCGTGCTGCTCCTGCTCGCCACGCTGGCGCAATCGCCCGCGGATCGCGCATCGCTCGAAGCGCTGCGCGACTCGCTCGCGGGGGTGACCGACAGCGCCGGGCTGGGGCAGCTCGAAGCCACCACGATCCCGGTCGCCCGGCAACATCGCGACGACCCCATGATTCATCTCCGGCTGGGATTCATTGCCTACCGGCTGGGCGAAATCACCAAGACCAAATCGCACTACGACGACGCCGCCGGCGAATTCGAATGGGCCGCGGAGCTGCGGCCGGAGTGGCCGTACCCGTGGTACGGCGTGGGACTCGCGGAGCTGGCCGTCGGCGAACATGCGTCGATGGCGATCGAGAACATTCGCCAGATGCTCGGCAAGGATTATTTGTCGAAGGCGGCGCGGGCGTTCGCCCGCGCGACCGAGGTGGACCCGTCGTTCGCGTCGGCGGTGGTGGATCTCGCGAACACGGCGCTGACGCAACGGATTCGCCCGCGGCTCGAGGTCGCGTTGAACGCGGTGCGGCTCGCCGCCGCGGGGCCGGCGGGGCGGTACGCCGAGGTGCAGCTGGTCCGCGGCCGCGTGGAGCGCGAGGCCGGAGAGGCCGATTCCGCGCTGGCCGCGTTCGCGACCTACCTCCGGATCGGCGGCGACTCCGGCGTCGGCCAGCTGGAGCTCGCGCGCACGGCGTATTTCGCCGGGCGGCCCGCCCAGGGATGGGTGAGCTACTTCGCCGGTGTGCGCGCCGCGACGTCGGCGCAGGCGCTCGCGATGTACCGGCTCGATCTGTCCTGGATCGCCGATTCCGCGGAGCTGGCGGCGTTCGACGCGCTGCCGACCCCGGATGCGCGCCAGCATTGGCTCGAGGCGTTCTGGACCCGCCGCGACGTCGTCGAAGCGCGCGACGTGGGCGAGCGGCTGGCGGAGCATTATCGCCGCTGGTTCTACGTGCGCCGCAACTTCCGGCTCGTCAGCCGCCACCGCCATTACGACATCACCGAAGTGTACCGGACCAGGCAGGTCGAGTTCGACGACCGCGGCGTGATCTATTTGCGCCACGGGGAGCCCGACAAGCGCGCGCAGTTCGTGTGCCGGGGACCGCTCGATGTCGACGGGGAAGGCTGCGCCGCCAACGAGAGCTGGCTCTATTACCGGCGCGGCGAGCCGGACCTGATCTTCCACTTCGCCGCGCGCGACGACGTACAGGATTTCAAGCTCATCGAGAGTCTGGCCGACGTCTTCGGGTTCCACCGCGCGGTGCGCGCGGCGTCATCCGGCGACCCCGAGATCGCCGCGCTCTACGGGACCCGCGATCAATTCGGCTCGCTGTATTCGCGGGTCGGCCACAGCCAGCGCGCGGCGGGGACGGAGCTGGCGCAGGACCGCCAGCAGGGGCGCCGCAACATCGTGATCGGGACGACGAGCGACAGCTATCACCAGCGCTTCGAGCAGCCGCTCGACGTCGTGGCGAGCGAGTTCGTAGTCGGCGTCGGTGCAGGAGGCGCGGACCGCGGCCAGGTCCTCCACGTGGTGTTCGCCATTCCGGCCGACCGGCTCGATCCGCAGCCCGCGGTGGACGGGGGGGGGGTGCGCTATCCGCTCGAGTTCCGGGTCGTGATCTCCGATTCCAGCGATCGCGTGGTGGCAAATCTCGACACCGTGCGCGTATTCGGCGCGCGGCAGGCGCTGCGCAGGCCGTCGTACCTCACGGGACGGCTCGCGATCCCCGTGCCGGCCGGCCGCTATCAGTACCGGCTGCTCGTTCGCAGCGTCGATGGCGGCGCCGGCGATCTCCTCATCGAGCCGCTCACGGTCGAGCGGCTGGAGCCGCAACGGTTCGCCGTGAGCGATCTCGTCGTGGGCCGGGAGGGGTCGGGGCTGGTCTGGTTCTCGCCGGCGGGGGACACGGTGGCCCTCAATCCGCTGCAGCGGTTTCCTGAAGGCAGCGCGGTGAATCTCTACTACGAGATTTACGGACTCGCGACGGGAACGTCCTATCACACCGTCGTGCGGCTCGAGCGTGAGGGCGGGCGCTCGGTGTTCGGCTCCATCGGGCGTCTGTTCGGCGGCGGGCGCTCGCCCGTGCTGCTCGAGTTCGACGCGCCGTCCACGGGGTCCGTCACGCGCGTGCAACGTGGTATCGAACTGCGTGACGTGTCGAAAGGCACCTACCGGCTTTCCGTCGTCATCTCCGATCCCGCCACCCGGACCAGCGTCACGCGCGAGCAGCGATTCCAAGTCGTGCAGCGTTAGTTGTTGCACGGCATCCACCCAAACCCTAAGTTAGGCCCGGCTCCCTCGGAGACGGGATGTACTGCTCTCGCTGCGGCACCCAGAATAAGGACACCGCCAAATTCTGCGACTCGTGCGGCCTCGATTTGACCGCGACGACGCCGACGGGCGTGCGCGTGGATGCGCCCGATATCTCCGAAATCGACATGGTGCGCCAGGAGCTCAACGAAGAGTACGAGATCCTCGAAGAGCTGGGCCGCGGCGGCATGGCGATCGTGTTCAAGGCGAAGGAGAAGCAGCTCGATCGCGAAGTGGCGATCAAAGTCCTGCCGTTCTCACTCGCGTTCGACAAGGAATTCGTCGAGCGCTTCCAGCGCGAGGCCCGCACCTCCGCCCGGCTCGAGCATCCCAACATCATTCCGATTTACCGCGTCGGAAAATCCGGCCGCATCATCTACTTCGTCATGAAGTTTCTGCGCGGCAAGCCGCTGTCCAGCGTCCTCGGGACGCGCGGCAGCCTGCCGCCCGGCGAAATCAAGAAGATTCTCGCGGAGGTGGGCCGCGCGTTGTCGTATGCGCATAAGAAGGAAATCGTCCACCGCGACATCAAGCCCGACAACATCATGTTCGACGAGCATGGGCACGCGGTGGTCACCGACTTCGGGATCGCCAAAGCTGCGTCCGGCGGCAAGCTCACCGGTACCGGCATGTCGATCGGCACACCGCATTACATGAGCCCCGAGCAGGCCAAAGCCCAGCCGCTCGACGGCCGCAGCGACCTCTACTCGCTGGGCGTGGTGGCGTACCAGTGCCTGACCGGCACCGTGCCGTTCGACGGCGAAGACTCGTTCTCGATCGGCTACAAGCACATCATGGAAGAAGTGCCCATGCCGGCGCTGGAGAATCCGGAAAAACGCCAGCTGTTCGAAGTCATCCGCAAGATGATGGCGAAGACGCCGGCACAGCGGTTCCAGAACGCCGATGAGCTGATCAGCGTCCTCGAAGGCGGTCGTTCGGTGTCGTTCACCACGGACGCGACCCAGGCCATGCCGTCGCTGGCGGGCGTGCGCATGTCGTCCGCGCCCACGACCCCGCTGCCGCGCGCGACCGGCACCCGCCCCGGCGCGGGTGCGGGGGCCGTGCCCCCCACGCTCGTGGGGGAGCAGCCGCGCCGCTCGGTGCTGTCCGCGCTGGTGCTGTGGCTGGTGATCGTGGGGACGGTGTTCGGCGGCGGCGGCTTTTATGCCTACAAGAAGGGCCTGATCTTCCCCCAGCCCGACTCGGCCGTCGCGGGGAGGCCGATCACGCCGCCCGATCCGGGCACGCGCGTCCCGGGCGGGGACACGACCAAACTCGCCGGCGATTCGACCGGCACGACTGCGCCGCCGCCGCCACCGCCACCGCCGGCCTCAGCGCCAGGACGTCTTGTGCTCCAGAACGTGCCGCAGGGGGCGAACATCAGCATCGAGGGGCAGCTGGTGCGCGGCACGCAGATCGATCTGGAGCCGGGGGTGCACCAGTTGATCGTTCGCGCGGCCGGCTATCGCACTTACAACCGCCAGGTGATCATCACCGCCGGTGAGACGTACAACGTGCGGCTGAACATGCAGCAGCAGATCGATGAGGGTACAGGACCCTGCGATCAGTTCGGTCCGGCGTACAACCAGGACAACATCTGCTTCGACAGCCGGCCGGTGCCGCTCTCGCCGACACTGATTCCCGTCTCCCAGGACGCGCCGATCTTCCCGCGCCAGGCGATCCTGCTCGTCCGCGTCTCGCGTAACGGCACGACGATGGAAGCGCGCGTGTACGTGCCGTCCAACGTCGACACGTTCAACAACGAAGCCCTCGATATGGCCAAGAACCTGCGTTGGAATCCGGCTCAGAAAAACGGCGAGCCGACCGAGGCGTGGGTGCAGTGGCCGTTCCAACCCGTACGCCAGTAATCCCTCCCCACAAACCCAGCGTCGACCCGACCGCGTTTATTGCGCCTGGGGCGGTCGTGATGGGCGACGTGACGCTGGGGCCACGCTCGAGCGTGTGGTATCAGGCCGTGTTGCGCGGCGATATGGCGCCGATCGTCATCGGCGAGGCCACCAATCTCCAGGACGCGACCATCGTGCATGTGGATGAAGGGAAGCCGGCGCTGATCGGCGCGCGGGTGGGGGTGGGGCACCGCGTGATCCTGCATGCCTGCACCGTCGAAGACGAATGTCTCATCGGGATGGGGTCGATTCTGCTCAACGACGTGCATGTGGGAGCCGGCAGCGTGATCGCCGCCGGGGCGGTGGTACCGGAGGGGATGCGCATCCCGCCCGGCTCCCTCGTCATGGGTGTGCCGGCGCGTGTCGTGCGTCACGTGGACGATGGTCTGCGCGCGCGGATCAGAGGGACCTGGGAGCACTACGTCGAGCAGGCGGCGCGGCACCGCGCTGGAGCGTTTCCCGTCGAGAGAACAACTTTGTGATGTTGATACTCGGAGTGCGAGTCGCGCCAACACGGGATGTCAGTCTTGCAGCGCTCCAATCACGCGTCTACCTTGGGCCTCCACGTTCGATTAACTTCCCGAGTTCACCTCCTCGATTCGCCGTGGGATTCGCATGACCGCATCTAGCCGTCATCTCGACTTGAGCACAAACGCCCTGACGGTCCTGGAGCGCCGCTACCTGGTCAAGGACGACCACGGCAAGCCGGTGGAGCGCCCTGAGGACCTGTTCTGGCGGGTGGCGCGCACCATTGCCGCCCCCGACCGGACCTACGGCGCCTCGGACCGCGCCGTGGAAACCCTGGCGGAGACGTTCTTCGAGCTGATGGCGACCCGGGTGTGGATGCCGAACTCCCCGACCCTGATGAACGCCGGCCGGCCCCTGGGCCAGCTATCGGCCTGCTTCGTGCTCCCGGTGGAAGACGCCCTCTCCAACGGCCGCTCGGGCATCTACGACACGTTGCGGGCGATGGCGCTGGTGCATCAGTCGGGTGGCGGAACGGGGTTCTCCTTCTCGCGGCTGCGTCCCAAGAACGACGTCGTCCGTTCTACGATGGGCGTCGCGTCGGGGCCGGTCTCGTTTATGAAGCTGTACGACGCCTCGACCGACGTCGTGAAGCAGGGCGGCACCCGGCGCGGCGCCAACATGGGCATCCTGCGCGTGGATCATCCCGACATCATGGATTTCATCCACTGCAAGGACGACCTCACGCAGGTGACCAATTTCAACATCTCCGTGGCGGTGACCGATGCCTTCATGCTGGCGCTCGAGGCGGGGAACTCGTACGACCTGATCCACCCGCGCACGGGCAAGGTTGTGGGCCAGCTCGACGCGCGGGAAGTATTCAAGCAGATCGTGCACGGGGCCTGGAAGACGGGCGAGCCGGGCGTGTTCTATATCGACCGCGCCAACCACTACAACCCGGTGCCGCACCTCGGTAGCTACGAGGCCACGAACCCCTGCGGCGAGCAGCCGCTGCTTCCCTACGACGTGTGCAACCTCGGCTCGATCAATGTCGGCCTCTTCGTCAAGAACGGCGACGTGGACTGGGACCGCCTGCGCACGGCCGTGCATCTGTGCACGCATTTCCTCGACAACGTCATCGACGCGAACAAGTATCCGCTGCCCGAGATCGACGATCTCGCCAAGCGCATCCGGCGCATCGGCCTCGGGATCATGGGTTGGGCCGACCTGCTCGTCCGGCTCGGCATCCCCTACGACTCCGAGGAAGGTGTGGCGCTCGGTCGCAAGCTCATGGAGTTCGTCGATGAGGAATCGAAGGTCGCTTCCGAAAAGCTCGCCACGCAGCGCGGCACGTTTGCGGAGTGGGAGCGCTCGATCTGGGGTCCCGACGCCACGTGCGCTCGCAACGCGCGCGGTGCGCGCATCCGGCCGATGCGGCGCTTGCGCAACTGCAACCTGACCACGGTCGCACCCACCGGCACGATCTCGATCATCGCCGGCTGCTCGTCGGGGATCGAGCCGCTGTTCGCGGTGGCGTTCATGCGGAATCAGGCCGGTGTGTTGATGCCCGACGCGAACGAGGACTTCGTCGCCATCGCGAAGCAGGAGGGCTGGTACTCGGACGAGCTGATGACCCAGATCGCCGCAGCCGGCCACATCCATTTCGATGCCGTGCCCAAGCAGTGGCAGCGCGTGTTTGTGACGGCGCACGACGTGACGCCCGAATGGCACATTCAGATGCAGGGCGCGTTCCAGGAATTCACCGACTCGGCGATCTCCAAGACGTGCAACTTCGCGAACGAGGCCACCGAGGAGTACGTCGAGCAGATCTATCGCTACGCCTACCAGCTCGGGTGCAAGGGCGTGACGGTGTACCGCGACGGCGCGCGCGAGAATCAGGTGCTCTCGACCGGCTCGACCGCGAAGAAGGTGCAGGAGGGGGTCGGGGGCGGGGCGGGGGCGGGGGCGGGCAGCACGGCAGCGCAGGACGCACTCGCCGAAGCCCTGAGCCGGATCGCGGAGCTCGAGACCGAGCTGCACCTGACCAAGGACCGGCTGCACGATGTGGAGGCGGAGAACCTCCAGCGCCGCGCCAAGCGCTCGCGTCCCGATCTCTTGAAAGGCTCGACCCGTCGCGTCGAGTCGCCGCTCGGCACGATGTACGTGACGATCACCGAGGACGACAAGGGCCAGCCGTTCGAGGTGTTCATGTCGCTCGGCAAGGCCGGTGGCGCCCTCATGGCGGACGTCGAAGCGATCGGCCGGCTGATCTCCCTGGCGCTGCGCTCGGGTGTTCCCCTACCGGAGATCTACCGGCAGCTGCGCGGCATTTCGTCCGACCGCGCGGTGGGTCTGGGGCCGAACAAGGTCATGTCGGTCCCCGACGCGATCGGCATCGCGATCGAGAAGTGGATGCAGGAGAAGCAGGGCGTGCAGCAGGATCTGCTGGACAGCACCGCGGGGAAGGCGCCGGCGCAGGCGGAGGTCGTGCGGGGCGCGGCGGGTGATGCCGCCCTGCGTGCGGCGCGTGGACCCGAGCACGACTTCATCGGTGCATGCCCCGATTGCGGCTCGCAGCTGGCATTTATCGAGGGATGTGCTAAATGTCACGTCTGCGGGTTTTCCGAGTGCGGGTGACGCTGACGCGACCGCAACCGCTGTGACTCCAGTCACGACAGTCCCTTGACGATGAGGGTAGTCTAGAGGCTATGGAAAGCGCCAACCTGAGGGTCACGCCAACGCGGTTGCAAGTGAAGGGTTGGGCTCGCGTCGGTCCTGCCGGCGCACATACGCTGCGGCGCGGCGCATGGTACCCCGTCGTTCGCATCTCCTCGAGCAACATCGTGGTCCTCGACGTCAACCGCCACAACGTGCCGGTGGACCGTCGCTTCCTCGAGATTCGCTATCACCCGCCGGAGCGGTGGACGATCGTCCGCTGCGAGCCGCGCGTGATCGAGCGACTGGGCCGCATCTTCCCGCTGACGTACGCAGTCTGCCCCGCCTGCCGCCACCGGCAGGGCATCGAAGCGCGGACCAACGAGATGACGTGCGATCGCTGCAAAAAGGCCGCGTCGATGGCATGGGATGAGCTCTCCTAAAAGCAAAGCGCGGACCGGCAAAAGCTAGGCGACAGACGCGCCGCGGTTAACGGTCAAACGTCAACGGGACAATCCTCGCGAGGGTTGTCCCGTTTTCTGTTGCCTGTGGCCCGCTGCTGCGTCTGTGGCCTAGTCGTTGCCTGTCCTAAAGAATCGCAATCGAGTCGCCCAGAGAAACCGTCCCTGTCCCTTCACCCACGCAATAAAATCCGCGCGTTCCGTTGTCCAGAAACTGCAGATGCTTTTTCAGCTCCTCAGGCTCGACTTGTTTGCCGAGTGCCCATCCCGTAAACGGCCGGCACGGGTGTGCGACCTGGAGCACCTTGAGCCGCACGCGTTCCGTGCCCTCGGCCGACAGAATCGCGACCCCGCCGGCGAGCTCATCGTAGGTGAATCGGCGATCGACGCTCGCGATGATATTCTCGCCCGCGCAGCCGACCGCGAGGCGTTTCCCGAAATGCTCCTGCATCGCCATGTAGTGCGACGTGAAGCCGATGGAGATGCCGTGCACCCCGTCCTCGTTCTTCGTCTGCGGATGCGCCCGGTGATGCACGTCCACGATCCACGTATCGGCCTCGTGGGGGCTCGCGCCAAGCGCTCCGTCCGGTGACACGGTGAGGGCCGGCACCGAGAGCAGGGGCGCCGGATCGTACACGCGCGTGGGTTTTTCACCTCGTTTCAGCGAGCCGCGCTGGATCTGCAAGCGGGTCACGGTACCGATTGTGCGCATAACGAAATCTAGCAGGATGTGCTACATTGGCCCGCTCATGGCACGTCCGTTATCCTCTTCCTCCTCAAATCGCCGCGGATGGGCGCGTTGCCTCGACAACGTCGCCGACGTCCTGCGCCGGGGCGCGTGGTATCCCATCGTCGATGAGGCCGGTGATAAGGTCGTCCTCGAGGTCCGCAAGAAAAAGGTGCGCGTCAGCCGCATCGATGTCGCCGTCCGCGACACGCCGCCCGATCGCTGGAGCGTCGTGGTCCGGACCGGCGTCCTCAGACCCACCCTGGGCGGCAGGGAAGGGGAGGAGGTCACCACCACATACGCCGTCTGCCCCCAGTGTCAGGAACGGCAGGATTTCACCGGCAAGCCGGCGACGCTGACGTGCACTCGGTGCAAGCGGGAATCGCAGGTCGACTGGTCGGAAACCTGTTGAACAGGCCGTCTGCGGTCAGCCGTCTGCCGTCAGTACTCTGAACACCTCAGTACTTGCGGCCATGAATGTATTTAGTATGTTAACTATCAACATGTTAACAATTGCGCACAGACGGCTGACGGCTGATGGCTGACCGCTCGGAATTGGCCCTACAACTCACCGACGCCGTGGCTGCTGCCTACCAGGCCATCGAGCGGGCAGGCAACCGAGCCTACAAGAGCTTCGGGCTGTCCCAGCGGGCCCACGCCGTCATGTCCGCGGTCGATTTGGGTGGTCCGGACGGCGCGCGGCCCAGCGATGTGGCGCGCGAGCTGAGGGTGTCCCGCGCGGCCGCCACGACCTTTATCCAGCGACTGGAGGCCAAGGGCCTGGTCGAGACCAACACCGACCCCGACGACGATCGTGGCGTCCGGGTGACGCTCACGCGCCACGGTCTCGAGGTCCTGCTCCGCGTTGGGCAGCTCGAACGGCGCCTGGCCGCCCGCACGATCGAAGGGATGCCCGCTTCAGCCATGGCCCGAGCGATCCATGTGCTCCAGGAGCTCAAGGCTCGGCTCGAACAGAAGTCGCTCGAGGTCGTGCGCTGAACGCCTATACAGATGTGCGAATCTTTATGCAGCGCCCCGCCGTCAGCGGTCCGCCTGCTGTCGCTTCACGTAGTGCTGCAACGTTGTTCGCTAGGCGTAGTCCGCTCAAAGCATTCCCGCGCCGTAGCTCAGCGCTGTCGCTTCTCGCAGCGGCACACGTCCCTGTTCCATTCTGCCCACTTTTCCACATCTCAGAGAGCGCGTGCATTTGTGGATAACCGATCCAACGGCGCACAGGCGATCCGCCGCACGAAGATTGTCGCTACCCTCGGCCCCGCGACCGGGAACGAGCCGGCCATCGGCGCCTTGCTCCAAGCCGGCACCAACGTCATCCGGATCAACGCTTCGCACGGCACTCCGGAGACGCGGGCGGAGTGGATCGCCGTCGCACGGCGGGTTGCCGAAAGTGCGGAGATCCCGCTCGCCATCCTCCTCGACCTCCAGGGGCCGCGGATCCGGGTCGGGGACCTCTCCGCCCCGCGCGAGCTGACCGCCGGCCAGCAGGTCGTCTTCGCGCCCGAGGACGTCGCGCGGGGGGACGAGCTGCCGACCACCTATGACCGCCTCGCCGCTGATGCGCGCGTGGGCTCCCGGATCCTGCTGAACGACGGCTTGCTCTCGGTCGACGTGACGGGCGTTGATGCGCCGCGCGTGCGTGGGCGTGTGGTCGACGGCGGGATTCTGACGGCTCACAAGGGGATGAATCTTCCCGGCGTGCAGGTCTCGGCGCCCGCGCTGACCGAGAAGGACCTGGAGGACGTCCAGGACGCGATCAAGGCGGGGGTGGATTACCTCGCGCTGTCGTTCGTGCGCCGCGCTGAGGATGTCGAGGCCCTGCGCAAGCTGGTCCCGAACACGATCAAGCTGGTGGCGAAGATCGAGAAGGCGACGGCGCTCGATACGCTCGATCGGATCGTCGCCGCGTCGGATGCCGTGATGGTCGCTCGTGGCGACCTGGGCGTGGAGCTCCCGTTCGAGCAGGTCCCGCACGTGCAGAAGCGGTTGATCAGCGAGGCCAACCACCAGGGCAAGCCGGTGATCACGGCGACGCAGATGCTCGAATCGATGGTGCACAATCCCCGCCCCACGCGGGCCGAGGCCTCGGACGTCGCCAACGCGATCCTCGACGGAACGGATGCGGTGATGCTGTCGGCGGAGACGGCGGTGGGGCAGTACCCCATGGAAGCCGTGCGCGCCATGGACCGGATCATCCGCGAAATGGAGCGACACCCCCAGCGCCATCGCGAGGAGCGCCGCGCCACGACCGATGCGGTCGCCACCGAGGATGCGATCGCCTGGGGCACGCACGCCGTGGCGCGGATGCTGAAAACGCCGCTCATCGTGACCCTGACCAAGGGCGGTTTCACGGCGCGCAAGGTCGCCGCGCTCCGCCCGCCCGTTCCCATCCTGGCGGTCACCACCGAGCCCACGACCTACCAACAGCTCGCGCTGGTCTGGGGCGTCGTGCCGGTGCTCGTGGATCACGTGCCGGGCTACGACGCGATGCTCGAGGTCGTGCGCGGCCTCATCCTCAAACGGCAGCTGGCGAAGCCCGGAGACTGCATTGTGATGACCGCCGGCCTGCCGTGGAACGTTTCCGGCAGCACCAACCTCATCAAGGTCGAGCGGGTGTGAAGTGCGGCTGACGTTGCTCGGCACCGGCACGTCGTTCGGGGTGCCGCAGATCGGCTGTCGCTGTCTCACCTGTACGTCCCCTGACCCGCGCGACCGGCGCACGCGCACCAGCGCCCTCATCGAGACCCGCGGCAAGCGCCTTCTGATCGACACGCCCCCCGAGCTGCGGTTGCAGCTCGTGGCGGCGGGCGTCGATCACGTCGACGCCGTGCTGTTCACCCATGGCCATGCGGATCACGTGCACGGCATCGACGACCTGCGCGCCCTGTCGGTGCGCCTGGGGGGAGGGGCGATGCTGCCCGCCTATGGGTCGCGCGACACCATGGCCGAGCTCGCCACCAAGTTCCCGTACATCTTCGATGCATCGATCGTGGTGCCGATCGGCACCAGCAAGCCCGAGCTGGCGGCGCACGTCCTCGCGGCCGCTGCCCCGACGGCGATCGCGGGCGTTCCGGTCCTGCCGCTCGCGCTCCCGCACGGCGCGCAGGCCGTCTACGGGTATCGGGTGGGTGCCGTCGCGTACCTGACGGACGTGAAGAGCGTGCCGGACGACGCGGTCCGAGCGCTGGCCGGGCTCGAGGTACTGGTGCTCAGCGCGCTGTTGTCGCGCCCGCACCCGCTGCATCTTTCGATCTCCGAAGCCGTCGAAACAGCGCAGCGCATCGGTGCGCGGCGCACCTACTTCACCCATCTCACGCACGAATTCACGCATCAGGCACTTGCCGCGATGCTGCCGGCCGGCATCGAGCCTGCGTACGACGGACTGGTCATAGACGTAGCGGGGGGCGGGGGGGGGGCATAAATTCCGCCGCGAGGAGGACTTCGGGAGCTCATGCTCAAAGAATTCGATAGTCCAGCGGTCCGCCAAAGCGCCAGGATGGACGACGTGGTGCACCAGGCGGTGTTCGGGACGGAAGACGAGAAAGCGCAGGCGCGCTGGTTGATCTGGGAAATCGGGCAGCGTGCCGGTGTGCGGCCCGCTTCGATTCACGAGCTGTACATGGCGCGCGGCCGGGGGGAGGTCCCCCCGTTCACGACGCCGGCGATGAACGTCCGGATCATGTCGTACGACACGGGTCGCGCGATCTTCCGGGCGGCGAAGCGCCTCGACGCGGGCGCGATCATCTGCGAGATCGCGCGCAGCGAAATCGCCTACACCGATCAGCGGCCCGCCGAGTACGTGGCGGTGATGACGGCCGCGGCGCTGCGCGAGGGCTTCGTAGGGCCGCTGTTCATTCAGGGCGACCACGTCCAGGTCAACGCCAAGAAATACGCCGCCGACGCCGAGGCGGAGCTGAAGGCGCTGCGGGCGCTGATCGAGGAAGAGCTGCACGCGGGCTTCTACAACATCGACATCGACACCTCCACGCTGGTCGATCTCGCCAAGCCCAATCTCGACGAGCAGCAGCGCACGAATTACGAGCGCGCCGCCGAGCTGACCAAGTTCATTCGTGACCGTGAGCCCGACGACGTGACGACCTCGGTCGGCGCGGAGATCGGCGAAGTCGGCGGCAAAAACAGCGACGTGCACGAGCTGGACGCGTTCATGCAGGGGTACAACCGTACGCTGAAGAAGCTGGGAACGGCCGCCGGGATTTCGAAGATCTCGGTGCAGACCGGCACCAGTCACGGGGGCGTGGTGTTGCCCGACGGCTCGATCGCCAAGGTCCAGCTCGATCTCGACGCGCTCAAGGCGCTGTCGCAAGCGGCGCGCACCCAATACGGCCTCGGCGGCGCGGTCCAGCACGGTGCGTCGACGTTGCCGCCGGGAGCGTTCTCGCAGTTCCCGCAGTGCGAGGCGATCGAGATTCACCTCGCGACGAATTTCCAGACCATCGTCATGGATCACCCGGCGCTCCCGAAGGATCTGCGCCGCGACGTGAACGAGTGGGTGAAGACCGAAGCGAAGGACGAGTGGAAGAAGGGCGATACCGAGGAGCAGTTCATTTACAAGAGCCGCAAGAAGGCCATCGGACCATTCAAGCGCCGCTTCTGGGACCTCCCCGCTGACGTGCGCGCGGCCATCGGTGCGGATCTCGAGAAGACGTTCGCATTCCTGTTCGAGCAGCTGCGGGTCAAGGGCACGCGCGCGGTGACCGACAAGTACGTCAAACCGAAGCTCGTGTCCCATGCGGCGCCTCGCGCCGCGTTGGTATCGGCGCCGGATGACGCGGAGGCGGGCGAATGAGCGAGCGTGGTGGAGGTTTTGGAGCCTTCCTGTTCGGGATCGTGCTCGGCGCGGTGGCCGGGTTCATCTTCGCGCCCACGGCAGGCGGGCAGAGCACGCGCCGCAAGGTGTCGAAGGGACTGCGCAATCTGAAGGAGCTGGCCGAGGAGAAAGTGGACGACGTGCGCGGCTTGCTGAGGGAGGCCGAGGAGCAAGCGGCGGAGGAAGACGAGGAGGCGGGCGAGGAGGACGAGGCCGAGCTCTCCACGCGCGAGCAGCTCCGCCGCCGGCTCGACGCGGCCCGCCGTCGGCGCGCGCGCGCGGCGCGGCCCGCCGTGCCGCCCGCGAGCGAGGAGGAGGACGAACCGCTCGCGTGAACGGTGAGGGCGGCTGGCACCGGACGATCACCGGCGTCGTCCGGCGGACCATCGAGGCGGCCTACGAAGACAACATTCCTTTTCTCGCCGGCGCGCTCGCGTTCGACATTCTGCTGACTGCGATTCCCTTCGTCGGGCTCGTGCTCGCCGTCGTCGGCTACCTCGTCGATTACCAGCTCGCGGTCCAACAACTCAACGTACACGAGCTGCTGCAGCGCTTCCTTCCCGACGACGCCAACTTCGGCTTCATCGAGCGCGCGCTGGCCGACCTGGTAGCGCGACGCGGGCACCTCACGATTCTGGCCGCGCCCCTGTTCCTGTGGTTCTCGACTCGTATGTTCGGGGGACTGCGCGCCGCGCTCAACGAGGTCTTCGACACCGAGGAGAACCGCTCCTGGCCCGTTGCCAAGCTCACCGATCTCGCGATGGTGTTCGTCGTGGGGGCGCTGTTTCTGGCCAATGCCTTCGCCACGACGAGCGGGGGCATCCTGTCGCAGCTCCTGTCGCTCGTGTTCAGCACGCTGCTGTTCTTCGTGATTTTCAAGTTCGCACCGAGCCGGCGGATCTACTGGCGCACCAGCCTCGTCGCGTCGCTGTTTTGCGCGGTGGCGTTCGAAATCGCCAAGCGGCTGTACGCGTTGTACGTGGCCAGCTTCGTGACATTCGACCGGGTCGCCTCGGACGCCAACCTGATCGGGTTCCTGCTGTTCCTGCTGTGGATCTACTACACGGCCTACGTGTTTCTGCTGGGCGGCGAGGTCGCGGAGACCTACGACCTGATGCGCATGCGGCGCCAACAGCGCGTGCGCCTCGGATGACGTCCCCCCCCCAGCCGATCGACCTGCGCTCCGACACCGTCACCAAGCCGTCACCGGGCATGCGCCGCGCCATGGCCGAGGCCGAGGTCGGCGACGACGTGCTCGACGGCGATCCCACGACGCGCAAGCTCGAAGAACGCATCGCGGAGCTGCTAGGCACCGAGGACGCTTTGTTCTTTCCTTCCGGGAGCCAGGCGAACCAGACGGGCATCTGGCTGGTAACCGAGCCGGGAACCGAGCTGCTGATCGAAGCGAACGCGCACCTCATCCATTACGAGATGGCCGGAGTGGCCGCGCTGTCCGGGGTGCAGATCCGTCCAATTGCGACGCCGGACGGGGGTGGGGGGGAGGGGGGGCTCCTAACGCCTGAGCTCGTGCGCAGAGCACTCCGGGTGTCGTCCCCCCACGTTCCCCGCATCACGGCGCTGGCGATCGAGAACACGCACAACCTGGCGGGCGGGCGCGTGCTCGATGCCGCGGCGGTCGACGGCCTGATCCGGGCCGCCCGCGACGCCGGCCTCGCGGTGCATCTCGACGGGGCGCGGCTCTGGAACGCCGCTGCCGCGGCCCGGGTGACGCCCGCGCGGCTGGCGCAGGGCGCCGACACCGTCATGGTGAGTATCTCCAAGGCCCTCGGTTGCCCCGTCGGATCGTGTCTGGGATTCCGCAAGGACAGGCGCGCTCGCGCGTGGGAGATTCGTAAACGCTTGGGGGGCGGGATGCGCCAGTCGGGTATCCTCGCAGCGGCGGGACTGTACGCGCTCGATCACAATCTCGACCGCATTGGTGAAGACCACGCGAACGCAAAACGTTTTGCCGAGATCCTGTCTGACAGTCAGATCGTCCGACCGTCCAGTCCAGAGTCGAACATCGTGATGGTCGACCTGCAGCGCGACGGCGCCACGGCCGAAGCGGCCTCGGCTCGGCTCGCGCACGCGGGCGTGCGGATGTCGGCCTACGGACCGAAGCGGCTGCGCGCGGTCATGCACCTCGACGTGAGCCGCAGCGACGTCGAGCGCGCCGCACACATCATCCTCGCAACGCTCCAATGAGCCCGAGGCCCGAGCCCCAGTCCCAAGCCATGCCACTGGATCGATCGATCCTGTGGAATCCCTCGATGCCCGGCGTGGAAAAGAGCGAGGGGGCGAGCCGCGCGCCCTATCCCATCTTCTTTCAGCAGGAAGCCGTCATCGCGCTGCAGGAACACGTCAAAAGCTCGCCCACGCAGGCGATCTTCGGTTTTCTGGTCGGAGAGTTGTACCGCGATCCCGAAACCGGCGCGCTGTACTCGATCATCGACAAGACGCTCAAGCTCAGTCAGACGATTTACGGCGACAAGACGGAAGTCGTCGTGGGACGCCTGTGGGATCGCATGCAGGAGCAGCTCGCGAAGGCACACGGCACGCTGCTGGGCTGGTACCACAGTCATCCGGGGCAGGGCGGTCTGCTCACCGCGCACGACATCGAGACGCACCAGAAGTTTTTCACCGACCCTTGGCACGTGACGATTCTCGTTGCGGCCGAAGCGGGCGGCGTGACGGGGAAGTTTTTCCGGTTGGCGCAGACCGAAGACTGGCACAAGACGCCCTTGGCGTTTTACGAGTTGCTGCAACCGGAGTCGATCAAACCAGACGGGAAAAAGCGCTCGTTCATCACCTGGAGGAACTACAAGGCGTTCGGGCCTTCGCTCAAAGGCCCAAAGCCCAAGCCGCCCGAGCCCGAGCCCGAGCCGGAACCAGAACCGGCACCGCCGCCGCCGCCGCCCAAAGCGAAAGAGAAAGAGAAGGCGAAGGAGGACAGGGGCTTTCGGATCATGCGCTCGAGTGCGGACGACATCCCGGTCATCAAGAGCAGCGCGGATGACGAACCGGCGCCCCCGCCGCGTGCGGAACCTCCACCACCACCGGCCCCGGCACCCGCGGCACCCCCCCCGCCGCCGCCGGTAGCAAAGAAGCGGCCGTCGGCACCGGTCTTCGTGCCGAACGAACCGCCCGAACCCAAGCCGCCGCCGGCCCCCCCGCGTCCCCCGCCCACTCCGCCACCGCCGCCCAAGCGGACGTCATCGGATGAGTTGCCGTGGCAGGTGACGCCCGAGTCGGTCGCGTCGCTTTCGCCTTCCGTCGCGGCACCGCCGCCTCGCGCCGAGCCGCCGGGCAGGCGCACGCCGCCGCACGCGTTCCGGCTGCTCGATCAGGACGAGGAGCGGAAGGAGGAGCAGAAACCGGCGCCGAAGCCAAAGCCGCGTCGAGCCGGGCGGCGCCGGCCGTGGCTCAAGAAGCTCGTGATCCTGCTGCTCGTTGTGGGTGCAGCAGGAGGCGGGTACTGGTATTTCGTCCTGAAGAACCCGGGGAAGCCACCGCCGTGGGCAGGGCTTGTCGACAAGGCCAGGAAGCTCGTGGCGCGCTCGACGCAGCCACCTGCCCGGCGTTCCGCGCCGCCGCCACGGCGGAGCACGGCGAGCGCTCCAACCGCTCCGCCGGCTGCGGCGCCCCTCCCGCCGCCGCCGCCCTCGCAGCCCGCGGCGCTCCCCCCGGCCCCACCCCAGCCCCCACCGGTGGCGTCGCCGTTGGCGCGGTTTGACCGATTGAGCGATTCCCTGGCGCGCACGGTGCGCAACTTCCAGGATCGCGCCGCGCTATTCGACGAGGGCAGGATGGACTGCAATGGCATGGCGAGCGGCCTCGTCGCGGTCGAGAACACGTGGAGTGTTTACAGCGTCGAACGGAGGGCACGCCTCGCAGCACTCGATCAGCCACGCGTGCTGAGAGATCAAACGTTGTACGCAGGGGTGGACGCGGTGTCGCGGCGATTCGACAACTCGGGCTGTCCGCGTCCTTGAAATGGCCTTAGACCTGTTTCCCGCCGCGCGTCTGTTCACCGTCCGCCGCAAACCGTATCCCAGCAAAATGCCCCAGGCACCCCGCAACGAATCCCGGCATCGTTTAGCGCTGCTCCCTGCGGGGGCCTGACGCGGTTCACGAGCGGAAAGCCTGCGGACCTGGGGCGCGTGAAATATAGAAGGGCCAATGATCAATGATCAATGATCATTGATCACTCGACATTCGCGATTCGTGATAGATTTCAACCGATGATCGCATTAGCGCGCAAATACCGCCCCAAGCGGTTCTCCGACCTCATCGTCCAGGATCACGTTGCCGCGGCGCTTCGTGGGGCAGTAGCGCAGGGCCGCGTGGCCCACGGCTACCTCTTCGCCGGTCCGCGCGGCGTGGGGAAGACCACGGCCGCGCGCATTCTCGCGATGGCGTTGAACTGCGACAACCGCACCCCGGCGGGCGAGCCGTGCGGCGCGTGCGAATCATGCAAGCGCATCTGGACCGGCGCCGCCAACCTCGACGTCGTCGAGCTCGATGCCGCGTCGAATCGCGGGGTGGACGACGCGCGCGACCTCCGAGAGCGCGCGATGTATGCCGCCAGCACCGAGGCGGGGTCGAAGGTGTACATCGTCGACGAAGCGCACATGCTCACGCGCGAGGCGTGGAACGCCCTGCTCAAGATCCTCGAGGAGCCGCCCGCCCGCGTGGTGTTCGTGTTCGCCACCACCGAGCCGCAGAAGATCGCCAACACGGCGGCACCGATTCTGTCGCGGCTGCAGCGATTCGATTTTCGACGCATCGGGCCCCATGCCATCGTCGCGCGGCTCAAGGACGTCGCGAACGCGGAGCATCTGCAGGTCGAAGACGACGCGCTCCACCTGATCGCCCGGAGCGCCAACGGCGGCATGCGCGACGCGCTGTCGCTGCTGGACCAGGTGCTGTCCTTTGGCGAGGGTCCCGTGACGGCTGCCCGCGTGCGCGAGGTGCTCGGCCTCATCTCCGACGAGCTCTATGGCGAGATGCTGCGGGCCATCGTCGAGCGCGATCCCGGCGCCGTTTTCCCGCTCATCGAGCGGTTGCAGGAAGCGGGCGCGGACCTCGGCGAGTTCGTGAACGGGGCGGGGGAGACGCTGCGCGCGCTCCTACTGGTCGGCGTGGGCGGCCAGCCGGAGGGATTGACCGAGGGTCTGCTGGCAGTGGTGCGCGAGTACGCGCCCCAGCTCCCACCCGCCGACATCGTGCGCCTGCTGACGATCCTCGGCGAATCCGAAGAGCGGCTCAGCCGCAGCACGAATCAACGACTCCTGGTCGAGCTGTTGCTGCTGCGATGGGCCATGCTCGATCGCACCGTCGAGATCTCGGAAGTGTTGGATGCGTTGGGGAAGGGGGACGTGGGACGGGGGACGGGTCATGCTCCCACACCGTCGTCGTCGCCCGCGGTACCCGTCTCGCGTCCCCCGTCCCCCGTCCCCGGGAATAAGTTGGAGCCCACGCTCGACAACGTCCGCTCCGCCTGGTCGAGCATCGTGGCTGACGCCCGCGCCAAGACGCCGCTGCTCGGGAGTCTCCTCGCGGAGGCGGAGGTCGTCGCCGTTGAAGGACGCACCGTCTCGCTTCGCCCGGGGCATGCCGTGCACGCCGAGGGACTCGAGCGCCAGCGCGAGACGATCGCGCAAAGCATCGGACGGTTCGTGAGCGAAGCGCCCCGCGTGACCATCGTTACCGGCGGCGCCCCTGCTGCCGGGCCACCGCCGGAGCGCCTTACAGAGCGGGGAGCTACGGCCGAACGGCTTAAGAGTCTTCGTGCCAAGGATCCGACTCTGAGCGCGGCCGTGGACGCATTAGATTTGGAGTTGCTCGAATAGCTTGCCAACAGTGCGACGCGGGGTAACTTTCGACGTATGGCGGATTTATCTAGCCTGCTCCAGCTCTCCCAGCAGATGCAGGGGCGGCTTACCGAGATACAGACGCAACTGGCGCAACAGACGCTGACGGTATCGGCCGGCGGGGGGATCGTCCAAGCCACGGTCGATGGCCGGGGGCACATCCGCGGGATCAAGATCGATCCCCAGGCGGTCAGCCAGGGCGACGTCGAAATGCTCGAAGACCTGGTGCTCGCCGCGGTGGCGGAGGCGCAGAAGCGCGCGGCCGAGCTGTACCAGGCCGAGGTCCGGAAGCTGGCCTCGGGTCTGCCGTTCCCGTTCCAGCTGCCGTTGTAGGTTTTCCGTGTCCGCCATCGAGGAGCTCGTGGCGGAGCTCGCCAAGCTCCCCGGAATCGGGCGTAAGACCGCCCAACGACTCACGTTCCACTTGCTGAAGCAGCCGGCGGAGGTCGCGGAGCGGTTGGCGGATGCCATCCGCAGGGTCCGCGGCCAGGTGACGGCGTGCGCGACATGCGGTAATCTGTCGGACGACGATCCGTGTCCGATTTGCCGCGATCCGCGGCGCGACGCCGCGCTGCTGTGCGTGGTGGAGGAATCGGGCGACGTCAACGCGATCGAGCGGGCGGGGCGCTACCGTGGGCGCTACCACGTCCTGGGTGGCCGAATCTCACCGCTGGACGGTGTCGGACCGGACGATTTGAATGTGGACCGGCTCCTGGCGCGTTTGGTCAACGGGTCCGAAGTTCGCGAGGTGATCGTGGCGACGAATCCGTCGATGGAAGGTGAAGCCACCGCCACGTATCTGCAGCAGGTGCTCAAGCCCAGCGGGGTGCGCGTCACGCGGATCGCGCGCGGGCTGCCGGTGGGCGGCGACCTCGAGTACGCCGATGCGGTGACGATCGCTCAAGCGCTGGCGGCACGGCGCGACATGTCCGAGACGGACTGAGACGAGCTGGGGGGGGGGAACGCATTTGGCCGGTGCCGCGAGCTGGTCCTTCAACGAGAACGACTTCAAGCTAATCCAGACGCATCTGCAGGCGTTCCTGCGTGACTCGAACGCGCGCTGCGCGCTGCTCGTCGACCGCAACGGCCAGCTCGTGGCGACCGTCGGGGAGCGGCCGCAGTTCGATCCCACCGCCTTCGCATCACTCACCGCCGCCGACTTCAGCGCCAACGACCAGCTCGCCAAGATGATCGGCGAGGCCGAGTTCGCCTCACTGGTGCATCAGGGCGAGCGGGAGTCGATGTATCTCGCCGATGTCGCCAAGCGCGTGATTCTCGTCGTGCTGTTCGATCAACGAGCGACGCTCGGGCTCGTGAAGCTCAAAGCCAAGGCCGTCGTGGGGGAGCTCAACAAGGTCTTCGCGGAGATGTTCAATCGCGTCGGCACGGAGGCGGGCGGGCAGCAGAAGGGCCTGCTCGAAGGGGCAGAGGACGAAATTGACAAACTTTTCGGGTAGAGGGACGCGCCCATGTCGATGATCAACTACGCGTCCCGCGAGATCAACTGCAAGCTCGTCTATTACGGACCGGGCCTCGGCGGCAAAACGACCAACCTGGAGCACGTCTACGGGAAGGTCTCGCCCAACACGCGCGGCAAGATGATTTCGCTCGCGACGGAAACCGAGCGCACGCTCTTCTTCGACTTTCTCCCCGTGGACCTCGGCACGATTCGCGGCTTCAAGACGCGCTTCCATCTCTATACCGTGCCCGGGCAGGTATACTACAACGCCAGCCGCAAGTTGATTCTGAAAGGCGTCGACGGCATCGTGTTCGTGGCCGACAGTCAGATCGAGCGCATGGAAGCCAACGTGGAGTCGATGCAGAACCTGTACGACAATATGGCCGAATACGGGTACGATCTCACGAAGATCCCGTTCGTGATCCAGTACAATAAGCGCGACCTGCCGAATGCGGCGCCGATCAAGGATCTTCAGGCCTCGCTCAATCCGGGCTGGCCCATCGAGGATGCCGCGCGGCACAAAGTCGCGCCCGATCCGGCGCATCCGGGTGAGAGCCTCGTGGAGAAGATCGGAAACGAGTGGGTCGGACGTGCCCCCTACCATGAGGCGGTGGCGGTTCGCGGAGACGGCGTATTCGACACGTTGAAAGCCGTGAGCAAGCTCGTCCTCAAGACGCTGAGCTGAAAGCCCGTTCGATGCGGTGGACCCTGCCGAACGTCATCACGCTGGCGCGCATCTCGCTCACGCCGGTCATTGCGCTGCTTCCGTTCATCCAGGGATACTGGCCCAAAGTCATCGCGTTCGTCGTCTTTCTGATCGCGGCGTTCTCCGACCTGCTCGACGGCTATCTGGCTCGCCGCTACAACACCACCAGCGAGCTCGGGATCCTGCTCGACCCGATCGCCGACAAGCTGCTGCTGTTCGCGACGCTGATTCCGATATTCTGGATGACGCGCCATCCGACGATTCTGGCCGCCGACAAGGTGGATTACGCGATCCCCTGGTGGGGCAGCTTCCCGCTGTGGGTCGCGCTCTTGCTCGTGGGTCGCGAGGTGCTGATCACCGCCTTCCGGTTCTTCGCCAAGCGGCGCGGCATCGTGATTCCCGCGGTGGGCGCTGGGAAGCTCAAGGCCGTCGTGCAGAACATCTTCATCGGCGCCACGATCGCATGGTTTGCGTGGAAGGACGCGATCGCCGAGCTCCGCCTCGCGGGCGCGTACCGGAACTTCTGGGATCAGTTCCACGGCTGGTTCGTCGCCATCACGCTCGCGGGCGCCATCGTGCTCACCGTGTATTCGCTGCTCGTCTACCTCTACCGCTACCGGGCGCTTCTCAAAGTCGGCAGGTGAAGCTCGAAGTCGTGACGATCGGCAGCGAGCTGCTGTTGGGCCAGGTCGTCGATACGAACGCCGCCGAGCTCGGACGCGCGCTGGCCGCGGCCGGCGCCGAGGTGGTGCGTCACGTCACGGTGGCAGACCGTCCCGAGGCGATTCGCGCCGCCGTCGCCGAATCGCTGGAGCGCACGGGATTCGTCATCACGACGGGCGGTTTGGGACCGACCCGCGACGACATGACCAAACCCCTCGTCGCCGCCATCTTCGGGAAACCGCTGCGGCTCGACGCCGCGGTGCTGCGCTCGCTCGAGGAGCGGTTTCGCCGCCTCGGCCGACCGATGCCGGCCGTGAATCGCACCCAGGCGGAGGTCCCCGAGGGAGCGACCGTCCTGCCCAATCCCCGCGGCACCGCGCCCGGACTGTGGGTGGAGGATGCAGCGGGTCGCGTCGTCGTGATGCTCCCCGGTGTGCCCTCGGAGATGCGCGGTCTGCTGGCTGAACAAGTGCTACCGCGCATTGCACAGCGCAGCCCGGGAACCGTAGTGCGATCGCGCACCGTGCGGACAGCCGGCGTCGCCGAATCGGCCCTGGCCGAGCGTGTTGGGGCGATCGAGGAGGACATCGCGCCGCTCACGTTGGCGTACCTGCCCTCAGCGGACGGCGTAGACCTGCGTGTGACGGCGTGGGGACTGCGTGAAGCAGAAGCCGACCGCCGCTTGTCGGCTGTAGCCACGCAGCTGCGCGCGCGCGCCGGCGCGGACGCGTATGGCGAGGACGGAACCGACCTCGCCGCCGTCGTCCTGGACCAGCTCCGCGCGCGCGGGGCACGCCTCGTTGTCGCCGAATCGTGCACCGGTGGCCTGCTCGGCGGCCGCATCACCGCCGTCCCCGGCGCCTCGGACGTGTTCATCGGCGGCATCGTGGCCTACGACAACGTCGTGAAGAGCGGCACGCTCGACGTCTCTCCCGAGCTGCTCGAGCGCCACGGCGCGGTGTCGGAACAGGTCGTGAGCGCGATGGCGCAGGGCGTGCAGCGGCAGTTCGCGGTGGATGCGGCCCTGGCCATCACCGGCATCGCGGGACCGAGCGGCGGAACGGCTGAAAAACCGGTGGGGACGGTATGGATGGCGGCGCGACTCGGGAAAGAGGCGCGCGCGCTGAAGCGCGTCGTTCCGGGTGATCGCGGTGAAATTCGCGCCCGCGCGGCGCAGGGCGCGCTCGATCTGTTGCGCCGCCTGATCGCGGATCAGCGATGAATCGCGTCAACGCGCCCGACGGTACACCGCTCGTCTACGACGCATACGAGCCTCCCCCGGAACGCGCCGGCGTCGCGGTCCTCGTGCTGAGCGACTGGCATCCGCAACCCGCGCGAGGATCGGACCCGTGGCAGGAAGCCGGCGCGCAGCTCCGCGATGCCGGCTTCGCCGCGTACGTCCTCGATCAGCGCGGACATGGCCGCTCCGGTGGCCGGCGCGGTCATCTGTCGCGATTCAGCCAACTGCTCGGCGATCTGCAGGCATTCCGCCGCGCGGTGCGCCGCCGGCTGGACATTCCGCAGGTTCTCGTTGGACATGGATTTGGTGGGCTGGTTGTATTGCGCTACCTCGAGACGCAGCCGGGCGAGCCACCCGCCGCGGCGGTCATTGCGAGCCCGTGGCTCGCGTCGCGCGTGCGGCCCGCCGCCTGGAAGCGCATCGCGGCCAAGGTCGCGGATCTGTGGCCCACGTTGCCCACGGGGCGCGGGAACGATTTCATGACCGCGGGAGCACGCGCCGAAATCCACTGGGCACAGCGGGCCGTCACCGCTGACCACAAGCGGATCGAATGTCCGCTGCTGTTCTTGCTCGCGGGCAAGGATCAGATGGTGGACGCACCGCTCGCCCGCGGGTTCGCGGAGGGGCTCGACGCCCCTGCGCAAATACATTGGTATGCGGAGCGCTCTCACGAGTTGCTACGTGACTCGGACAGCGAGGCCGTGTGGGAGGATGTGATCGAGTTTCTGACAAGGCGGGGCTTGGCCCCCCCTCCCGGTGTCGTCCAAACGGACGAGTGACGTGCAACCCAGGGTGTCTTTTCTTTCTGGCGATCATTCTCTATTGTGATGCAGACTTGCGGGGGGTGAGGTGCGTTCTCCCGTATCCGTATCCACCACAAGGAGCATCAATGAGACGGATTCGCATGGCAGTCCTGGGCCTGGCCCTCGGATCATTTGCCGCACCTGCGCTGTGTGCGCAGGCACAGCCGACCGAGGGCACCCGCTTCGGCCTCGGCATCGGCGTGACCATGCCGATGGGCGACTACGGCACCGCCGACAAGAATGGCTATCACCTCTTGGGCGTGCTCCAGATGCCGATCGGAGGCTCCCCGGTTCACCTTCGCTTCGACGCGATGTACTCCCAGACGTCGCACGATGGCGCCACCGGTTCGACATCGCTGTTGGGCGGCACGGTGGACGCGCTGTACCACCTGGGCGACAGAAGCTCGTCGGCGCGGCCCTATATCCTTGGCGGGCTGGGTTTCTATAACGCCGACTTCGGCGGCGGCTCGTCGGAATCGAAGCTCGCCTACGGGTTCGGCGGCGGCGTGCTGTTTGGCATTTCGGGACTCCATGCCTTCGCCGAAGCGCGCTACATGAGCGTCCAGACGAGCGGATCTTCGCTCAACTTTGTGCCTATCACGATCGGGTTGATGTTCGGAAGCTAGGGACTAGAGCTGCTCCTAACCCCCGGGCACCCACCGATCTACGTGGCCCCGGGGTTTTGCTTTCCTGCTGACACCCGCTCGACAGCGCGAGCCTTGCTGTCTATCTTGTTGTCAGACCGAAAGTTCCAATCCATGACCAGCAAACGACAGCACGCGCATCCGCCCCCGCCCCCGCTCGCGGGGCCGCCCGCTCCGTCGCTCGATCCGGATACGGGGGAGCCGCTGCAGGCTGCTCCTGCCGCGCCCACCGCCTTGTCCGCCGAACCGACGCCGGCTACCGCCCCGGCATCGGAAGCGGACGTCTGGAAAGACCGGCATCTGCGACTCGCCGCCGAGTACGACAACTTCCGCAAGCGGACGATCAAGGAACGCGCCGAGACCTGGACGCGGGCACAGGCGGATCTCGTGTCGCGGTTGGCGGACGCGCTGGACGATTTATCGCGCTTCGCGCACATCGACCCCGCGCAGATCGATTCCAAGACGCTGCATGACGGCGTGGATCTCGTCGAACGCAAAGTCTGGAAGGAGCTCGAGAACGCCGGCGTCACGCGCATCGATCAGGCCGGCGTGCCGTTCGATCCGAACGTACACGAGGCAGTCACGACGCAGCCTGCCGCGAAACCGGAGCAGGACCACACCGTAGGCCAGGTGGTGCAACCAGGCTATAAGATGCGCGACACGTTGCTACGGCCGGCGCGCGTTGTGGTGCTGACCTGGCAGGGACAGTAATGGCGGCACAGCGCGACTACTACCAGGTGTTGGGAGTCGCCGAAACCGCCACGACGGACGAAATCAAGAAGGCTTTCAGGCGGTTGGCCAAGCAGCACCATCCGGACCGTAATCCCAACAATCCTCAGGCCGCCGATCGCTTCAAGGAAATCAATGAAGCGCACGACGTGCTGAGCGACGCTGCGAAGCGCAAGAAGTACGATCAGCTGCGCCGCT